>Ga0222645_100040_pt1 | contig 89497 bp, 100 predicted proteins | sample AntAcemetagen292_FD_179881 | JGI IMG/M metagenome (GOLD analysis project Ga0222645, IMG submission 179881) | Saline water microbial communities from Ace Lake, Antarctica - #292 | ecosystem: Environmental > Aquatic > Non-marine Saline and Alkaline > Saline | place: Antarctica: Ace Lake...
CCGTAAGGTCACACGGGCGGGCCAAACCATTGAGCTGTTACCGCGAGAGTTCGCCCTGCTGGAGCAATTGATGCGCCGCAAAGGCCGGGTGCAAACACGCACCATGTTGATGGAGTCCGTCTGGGATATTCACTACGATCCCCTGACCAATGTCGTCGACACGCACATCAGCCGGTTGCGGGCCAAGATCGACAAGCCCTTTAGGTCCGACCTGATCGAAACTGTGCGCGGCGCGGGCTACCGGATCAATGCAGCATGATAACGCGCGACCGTCTGCCGCGCATCTGGTCGACCCCGCTGCGCCTGACCGTCATTCTGCTGGTGGTCTTTGCCATGGCATCCCTGGGCTGCTTTGCGACAGCTTTTCTGGTCGTGCGCGCAAATCTGAATGCGGCGATCCTGTCCGACATACAACAGACCGTCGACACCCTTCGATTGACCCCTGATCCCGATGAGCTGCGCGAGCACTTGGCCGATGCCGTTGCCACAACAGATCCGGCGTATCGGATCATGCACTATCTGCCCGACCAAGGGCCTGTCATATCGAACGCAGGAGATGTTGCACCGATCAGCGGCTTTGCTATCTTGCCGGATCGTTCGTTTGGCGCGACTGACGTGCCCCTTGCAAAAAGTTATCAGGCCCGCAGCCTGCGTATAGGCGATGGGCAATTGATCGTTGCGCAGTCTCGCAGCCCCATCATCGAAATCGCAGAGGTCTTTGCCGCAGTCCTGGTGATGGGACTGCTGCCTGCGATTGGCATCGCCGTCACTGCAGGCCTTTGGGTGGCGCGGGGCGCACAGCACCGGATCGAAACGATCCAGACCGCGCTCAGCGCGATCACCAGCGGCCAGACTGCCGCGCGCGTGCATGATGTGGATGGCCGCCACGATGATCTGTCCGGAATCGGACAGGCCGTAAACGAAATGGCCGCCGCTCAAGAGGCGCTGATCGTCTCGATGCAGCAAGTCTCGTCTGATATTGCGCATGATCTTAAAACGCCGATCCAGCGCGTTTCGTTTCTTTTGGATCAGGTCATGACAAAAACCGATCTTTCAGATGCGCAGGAAGTTCTGCTGCTGCGTGCAAAGGATGAAACAGCGGGGATTGTGCGAACTTTTCAGGCACTTCTGCAGCTGGCGCAGATCGAAGGCGGAGCCGCGCGCGACCGTCTGACCGCCGTCGATCTGGCGGATGTCGCCCGCGATGTCGTCGATTTTCTAGAGGTCGATGCCGAGGCGCAGGGGCTTTCCATGACTGCAGATTTGGGTGCCTGCGCCATCGTGGCGGGCGACCGGCAGCTACTGTCACAATTGTTGGTCAACCTGATCCACAACGCGATGCTGCATGGCGGCGATGGCGGCACCGTTCAGGTCGTCATCACGGCCGGGCCGGAAGGCATCACGCTAGTGGTGGCGGATCGAGGCCCGGGCATTCCAGAGCATGAACGCGGCAAGGTCCTGCAACGCCTCTATCGCCTTGAACGCAGCCGCACGGCGAACGGCAATGGATTGGGCCTCGCGCTGGTTGCAGCGGTCTGCAATCTGCACCGGGCGCATTTGACATTGGCCGATAATGCGCCCGGACTGGCCGCGCGCATCGATTTTCCGCTGCTGCCGTCAGACACCGGCACGCTTGCGCAGGGACCACATCTGACGCAGTGACAAGGTGCCGCCGTAGTGCGCAATCAGCGCCATCAGCGCGTGGCCAATCAGATAGGCCCAGACAAGATTGGCCAGCAATGTGTGGACAGTCATCGCGACCTTTACCAAGCCACCGCCATCCGGATCGCCTGTGTTGACGAAGAAATACAGCGTGCCTGATGCAGCCATCGCCGTTACCAGCAACAAGCCAAGGCCGTGAATGGCAGAAGCTAACGGGGAATGCGTGTCATGGACTGGCAGGCGCAGTTTCGTCAGCGCGAACAGATGCACCTTGAAGTCAGCCCAAACCGAACCCAGCCGCGCACCGCTGAACCAAGGGATCAACATCCCAAGCGGCGTCCCGCGCTGGCGCACCAGCGACTGCACCCAGAACGCCAGCACCAGCGCAAATGCAGCAAGCCCGACATAGGAGTGAACGCCAAAGATGTTGTCGCCGCCATCATCAGGGTTCATGAACTGGCTGCTGCCAAGCTGCGCAATGATCGCCATGGCTAGCCCTGCGTGCAGAACGCGGGTTGCGATAGCGTGGCGCGGCGTGGCGGCGGCACCAATATTGCGATGAAATGTAGCTGTGTCTGACATGATCGATCTCTCGGTGCCGTGGATTTAACCCGATGCCAAATCGCTTGTGACATTGATATGCCCGCCCATCACGTGGCTTCATGTCCGAAACATGTCTTCGGTGTAATGTGCGACGCTTTTGCGGCCGGTGTCTGTAATTAGGCCGAAAAAATTCTAGGCGTCGCAAAAGCGCGTCATGCGACGGCATCGGGCACGCTCAATATTTTCAGCACAATGCCGCCACGGGCCATCAAGAAACCCATTCCCAAAGCCACCCGCTCCAAGCGCATCACCATACTTACGAACAATAGCAAAGAGTTCACCGACCGCCTGTTCGGCTTGCGCAGGCGCGCTGCCACCGGCAAGCCCGAACTCGACCAGCTGTGCACCGACCTGAAAATCCAACATCGCCTTGCCCCACCGCAGCATCCCCAGACTAATGGCATGGTCGAGCGATTCAACGGCCGCATCGAGGAAGTGCTACAGTCGCACAACTTCCGTTCCGGCGAAAAACTCGAAACCACACTGCACTGCTATGTGCTGATCTAGAACCAGCAGCTTCCCCAGTCAGCCTTGGGCAGCAAGACGCCATTGCAAGCGATGAAAGTCTGGCACAAACTTAAGCCGGATATATTTAAAAGGAAACCATACTATCTTCCGGGATGTGATACTTAAGTGAAGATAAGGATCAATTGGCTGGCAACTGCATTCATCGAAGCATTTTTGAGATATTTAAAGGCCGCTAACATCCGAGGTCACCCCAAATGGCCCGCGATATTATTTAAATAATTCACGGTTTTTTTCGCCTGAAGCAGCCATTGGATCAATGTGCAGTGCATTCCCGCTTCCCGCCCTTCATGTAAATTTCACATCGACTGGGATCAGGCACAAACGAAGATTAAAGTAAGGTGCTACTCCGTTTCAGTTTCGCCAGACTGACCATATTTTCGCTCGCACAAAAAAATATAACGGATTGAAATAACAAATAAACCCAAAATTAAGACCCCGACAGTTGACATCAACCTTGGGTTTGAAGCCCAAAAAATGGCCGCGAATGGCCATTTGATGCTGTACCTTACAACAAACACACGTGCAGAACACAGGATTAAATCGCCATTCTGCGAAATGTCCCTACTATTTTCATTGGGGAATTCGAACCCAAACAGATCCAAATTTTCTACTTGCCCGTCGTAATATAAAATGAAACAGACAGCTTAATTCATTTTTTTCCTGTGATTGATATTGCTGGTTTCCCGCTTTGAGAACCCGCAGTTGCAGAGACCTTTGGCTTCTCTTTTTTGGGTTTCTTGGTCTCTTTCTTGCTGTCTTTACCTTTGGCCATCGTCTGTCCTTTCAATATGCAGGGAATCAACGCCGGAATTGCGTGGATTGTACTGTAGTCGTTCACTGGTTGCATGCTCATGGCACTTGGTTGCGCCTGATCCGGATGGTCCGGAGGGTCTACTTTGCGGTCATCGCATTCTCTATTTCGTTCTAAATGCCCTAGTTTTGATTGTGGCGATCTGCTGTCGATATAGCAAGAAGTTTGAGGTTCGAACGGCCCTTAGCGGACCCTTAAACAGCCTGCAGCTAACGGCAGGCCTGAGCCCTTAGGACCTTTCCCTATCGTCGAGAAATGTCCAATACCCTGCGAAATATCTCAAAAGTATGGTCGCTTCCAAGTCATGGGCCTGACTGTTTCGACGTCAGCCAAACCCGAATCAAGGTGACGCCCAACCCCAGGAACATGGCGGGCGTCAAAGGCTCGCCGAACAGCGCCCAGGCCAATATCATCGTGACATCGGGCGGAAGTAGATCGCAGCGCTGACCTTGGCCACGGAATAAAGCAGCAGGCTAGTGTAGTAGACACCGTAGGCCAAAAACGTGCCTGAAAAGATCAACCAGGCCATGCCCCAAACCTGATATCCGAAATCTACTGCCTCACGCCAACGCGTCACAGGTGGCCGGATGTGATTGGGATGGGTGGCCGGATGTTCCGGAATTTGCACCCATGGAAGCCATGCACCGCCGGTGCCGTCGCCAGGAACGACGCGCTCCGCGCATCGAAGTATCTGGATCAGGCGCTCTGGCGGAACTGGAGCGGAAACCACCGCCGGAGTCGCGTCCAGGCAAATATGCACGACATGAAGCTGCTGGGCCAGCGCCTGATGGCGCGCAACTTTGACCGCCAGGTCGCGGAGGTTCAGGTGCGCATCGCTGTCCTGAACGGTTACACCGCCCGTGGCATCCGCGTCACAAAAGCCGTGAGCTCAACCTGCTTGGAGAAAGGGGTGTCCTGTCCATCAGCTGATTTGTGGAACGGAGTCGGTAGGTCATGTCGGCTTGCTCATGAGGGCCAGCTACCACGCTGGATTCACGACATGAATTCAGCGTGGATTTGTGCAACATAGCCGAACGGACCGTTTAACCGGGCCTATTGCCAGCTTCGCCATTAACCGCCCGGTCGACTTCACCGCGGGCGTATCAAGATTGCTCTTTTGTTTCGGTGCCACGAATTTCATTACGGTCGAGTATCAAATCCACCTTTTTGTTCAGGTGTTTCCAGATATTGAAAACCGGATGAAGCCATCGGTATTCATCTGAAAAAGCACGTATTACTAAGCCGTGCTGCCCGACCATTTTGCCGTTTTGTCAGACCGCCGCGTTGTCCTAGTCTGCGTCATCACTGAAACATTAGAGAAGGCAGGCCTGAAACAATCTGCGGGAAGAGTGAGATCAAAATCAACGCATTGATCCGTCCCGTCGTGAAGGCCTGCGCTAAGTCCGGCACCTAGACTTACGTGGGCACCGCACCAACGGCTTGTGCGAGCCGTTCAGTTTGTGGGCTATAGGCCCGCATCTTTAGGCCCTGCAGATCTTCGACGCCGTCAATCGCAAGATCCGTATACAGCCCTTGACCCGGCCACGGCACAGAGAAAAGCGGCACGATGCTCTGACGTTCCCGCTCGGCCGTCAGATCCGCCTTGGAGGCATTGTAGAGCTTGAGGGCAGCTGGATACGATGTCGCGACAAAGGGCACGGAAGCGAGCGCGAAAATCGGGCTTTCGTTTGCAAGTCCTGACAGGATGAACTCGCCAGCTTCGACCTGCGCAGACCAAACGGCGTTTTGATTTCTGCGTGCTTGATCAGCGACCCTGCTGGATGAACCACGATCTTCAGATTGCCATTGGTCGCAGTTTCTACATCCTTGGCAAACTGTAGGATTTTCTGGATGTGAAAATTGGCTTCCGAATACGGCGTCGGCATCTGCCAAACGGTTTCCGACCATGCTGTTGTCGCACTGAACACGGCCGCAGCTACGGCAATGATTTGAACGAGTTTCACGAGTGCCGTCCCTGGCGGTGAGTCCTTCGAAACATTATCAATAATACTCTGATAGCTTTCGACTTTATTTTAAGGCACCATATAAAAGCTATATAACTTTGTTTTGATTATTTTTCGTATTGAATGCCAAAATGATATCTGCATTATTATCAATAATTATAGATGTGGCGCGAAAATGCAGTCAACAAAACTCAAGGTGCTGGTGCCAGGAAACAGCCTGAGCTTTCGCGGGGGCTTCTTCGGTTTTTCAGTTGTGGCTCTGTTGACGCACCCTGACTTGGGTCCAATCCTGTTCGATACGGGGCATCACGCAACGCGCCACATGCTGTTATCCGGATTGGAGCGTGCAGGCCTGACCGCCCGAGACATCCGACATGTTTTTCTGTCGCACCTACACTTCGATCACGCGAACAACGCCGAGATGTTCGAGGGGGCGACCTTCCATCTGTCCCAAAGCGAATGGGACTATGCGCAGAACCCTCATCCGCAGGATCTGTTCGGTTCCGTGGCCGTGCGCGAGTGGCTGCGGACTCAAGACCTGCGCTTGATCGGCGCGTCGGGCGAGTTGGCACCTGGCCTGCGTTTCCGCCACGCCCCCGGCCACACACCGGGCATCACACTGATGCATTTCAGAGATTCTGATGGTCAACGTGTCGTGGTAGCCGGCGATGCCTGCAAAACCTATCGCGAACTGGTATCTGGCAACGCAGGAGAGGCGTTTGACTACCTGAACCGGTCCGCTGAAACGCTTGCCTGGATTCGTAGCAATGCCGATATCGTTGTCTGTGGCCACCACCCTGTTTTGCGCCGAAGCACCGTCGGGTGGGTCTGGGACGACCCCAGCACTTTGGACCTGATTGTCAGATGAAGTTTACACCCGGCACGACGTCCCGCGGCACTGATCACGTATTCCTCGCTGATATCCTCGAGGGCGAAATAATCTTTGGCGACATGTCGGCCGGAAGCGAGTTGATCGAATGCAGCCTGATGCAGCGGTGTGACGCCAAGCGTCACACCATCAGATCAATGATCGAAGAATTGATCGGCCGAGGCATCGTGGTGAAGCAGCGTGGCCGTTCCGCCCACTTGAAAACCTTTACCCCGATCGAGGTGGATGAACTGTATCACATGCGCGCAGTGATACACCGTGAGGCCGTGCGGATCATGCCCTTGCCCGCAGCGACCGCAGACTATGAGACCGCAATCGATGCAGGCGCACCACCGTTGCAGATACATGGACTCAATGATGCGTTTCACAATCAGCTGTTCGCCCTGTCGCGCAACACCTTGTTATGCGAAATGATCGCCGCGCTGAATCGGCGATCCGCCTTGATCCGATCGCATGGCATAACGCGGCCCGACTGGCTGGCCGTCGCACGACGTGAGCACGCGCAGATAATCCTGTTGCTGGAGCGCGGTGATCGCGAAAACCTCATGCACTTGGTGGTCGAGCATATGCTGCCCACCCGGCGCATCTGGGAAGAGACCCACGCCGAAAGCGCTACAATGAATAAGGAAGAACGTTGAAATGGCCGGAACTGTCCTTGACTACGTGATTATCGGCGCAGGCATCGTCGGGGCGGCCCTCGGTGCTGAACTTGCCCGGCGCAAACCCGGTGCCCGGATTCTCGTCGCCGAAAAGGAAGGCCGGCCAGCCTTTCATCAAAGCGGCCGCAATTCTGGCGTGGTGCATTCCGGCGTCTATTATACACCCGGCAGCCTCAAAGCCCGGTTCTGCCGGGAAGGGCTTGAAGAAACTCGGGCATACTGCCTTGCGAAGGGCATTGGCTACGACGCTAGGGGCAAGTTCATCGTTGCGACCAATGCGCTGGAGGAAAGCCGGCTTGATGGCCTGGAAACTCGTGCTCGCGCCAATGACGTCGAGACGCACCGGATCGAAACAGCCGGCCTACGACGGCAAGAGCCTAACATCAGCGGGGTCGCGGCCCTCTATGTCCCTTCGACAGCGATCGCTGATTATACCGGCATCACGTCCGCCCTGCTGGCCGAGGTCGAAACGGCAGGCGGCTCTATCCGCTACAATGCGCCCGTCACGGCTGTTCAATCTGTTGGTGACAGCTACAAGATCACCCTAGGCGGGCAATCCATCGAGGCCGGACAAGTGATCTCGTGCAGCGGCTTGTCGTCTGACCGGGTCGCAAAGATGCTGGGCATTGACCCTGGTGTTCGGATTTTGCCATTTCGCGGAGAGTATTTTGTGCTTCCATCAGAATTGAACACCATTGTTCACAGTATGATCTATCCGGTCCCCGACCCGAAGCTGCCCTTTCTGGGCGTGCATCTTACCCCGATGATCGACGGAACGATCACGGTCGGCCCGAATGCCATCCTATCGCTCGCGCGCGAGAAATATGGACGCTTCAGCGTCGATCCGCGCGATATGGTCAGTGCCTTGTTGTACCCTGGGCTTTGGCGCACGCTTGCGCGGCATCCTCGCGCTACGCTGGCAGAATTGCAGAGCTCGCTGTTCAAGCGCAGCTATCTTAAGTTGGTTCAGAAATACTGCCCGCAAATCCAGCTTAGCGATCTTGGCACTTATCGCTCAGCAAACCGGGCGCAAGCTGTGAAGACCGATGGTACCCTCGTCGAAGACTTCCTGATCAAGTCGGTGGGTGGCCTGACCGCCGTATTGAATGCGCCGTCACCCGCAGCGACCGGTGCCATGCCCATCGCGCGGCATATCGCGGACGGACTATGAGATAAGGAAGCATTACCGAGTTGTTCAGCGACCTCATAGGTGTAAATCGGGGCAAAGTTGTCTCGACAAGAGCTATTAAAATCAAACGATATCAATATCTTATTTTTTGAAAATTTAAAGTCCGAGCAAAGATCCCACGAAAATCGGGGCAAAGTTGTCTCGACGTGTTGGCGATGACGATAAAAAAAGCCCGCCGAGGCGGGCTGGGTTTCTGATGATTTTCGCGTAGATCAGGCGGATTTCTTCATCGCGATCAAGGATCCGACATTGACATCAATTGCGCTGATGCCAACATTTCCGGGATGGCGGAACCCCGGAACCCTGCCATCGAGAATGTCGGCGAACAGGTCCTCGAAGCGTCATGCACCACGCTGACAGGCATAGGATATCGGGTGAAACACTCCCGCAGCTGTTTCGTCCAGCGCCGGCAATTCAGTCATCCGATTCAGAATCTCGTCGAGGTGCGACCGTGCAAAAACGACATGGCGAACTGACCCGCGACCGGCCCTCGGGATCAAAGGTTGCACGATGCCCACACGATAAAGAATTTCCACCTGGCGCTTGGTGGCACCCAGATATGCTGGTGTTGAATTGTACTAGAAATTGACCAAATTTTCCGAAACGTCGTGACCCACCAGCTGTCATTAATTTCGCTTATTTTCCATGAGGTTATCATAAGATATAGGGGTCAACGCGGAATGAAAAAAGGGGCCAAGTCGACCCGGAAATCAACAACCTGTCACGCTTCCTGCCGTTCCAAGTGCTCCTTTAGGTGTTGAACCAGGTCGGTGCGTCGCCTTCAGCCCACGGTGGATACTTATTCATAACTTGCATGAAGAGTTCGCTTGCCAAGAACCGATCCAGCCATGCAATTAATCTTGGCCATGGTTGTCCGTCGAACCACGCCCTATCAATGTAGGCAAACTGACGTACAAACGGCAGCAACGCTAGATCAGCTATAGTGGGACGGTCTCCAAATAAGTGGGATTGTCCTACTAATTTTTTATCGAGGTGACGCAAGTAACTGGCGGCCGTTTCACACTCGGCCAATTCATCCAAATTTGGGTAACACGAAGAATACTTTGTATGATCCAGCGCGGCCTTGAACGGTCCGTCATTTGCCGAGATCAGACACCAGCCCTCCTGAGGCATATCCAAAAGTTTCATCGGGTCATTTTTTTCGAGCGCCCAGACCATGATGTCCAAACTTTCGTCCAGAACCTGTTCTTTCAAGCGAAGAGCGGGCACCGTACCAGATGCGGATGTCTGCAAGAATGCTTGCGGTTTGTCCTTTAAGCGAATTTCACGCAACTCGATTTTGCAGCCAGCGCTCGCCAACGCAAGTCGGGCCCTTATTGCATATGGGCAACGCCGAAAGGTCCAGAGAATAGGGTGATGTGTCATCTCAAGACTTATCCATATGATGTTGCTGCGGTCAATTCCTCGCCTCTACGTCCGCAGTCAAGGGGCCACGATGTTGAATTGTGCGAGGAATTGACCCAGCTTTCCGAAACGTTGCGACCCACCAGCTGTCATTAATTCCGCTGACTTTCCATCAGGTTATCATAAGCCAGAGGGGTCAATGCGAAATGTAAAAATGGGTCAAGTCGACCCGAAAATCAACACGCGCAGGCACAACTGAGGCAAGCAGGGTTGCTCTGAGCAATATTCCACCGAAGGGAGACACTACCACATGTTCTATTTGGACAAGTTCCCGGACGACCCACCCGGTTTCAATGCTCTATCGACCTCTGCGGATTGGGTAGGATGGCTGATCGCCGCAGTTCCCGCAGAAGCCGACCTTGAGGTGAAGCGTAGATTGCAGTCCAATCTGAAACACATCCTTGTCGGCCTCGAGATGAAGGCTGGTTTGGTGATGCCGCACGGCAAAAGGGTCGTTGGCAAATCAGTGCTATTTGAGCCGTATTGTCAGATCATGATTTTCGAATTCTGCGTTGGAGTATTCTCTGTCTGCGAAGGCCTGGGGTCGATCCACCACTTGCTTTCGAAAGGAAAAGACGGTGCCGCCGCTCCCCGTGTGGCACCGGATGATTGGATTGCAGCACTTTGCAGTGAGTTTGATCCGATCGGAGTTCATGACTTAAAGGCGAACGTGCGCCATACAAAGGAAGTTCGTGACAAAATCCATCAAGACCGAATTGGTGCCAGAGCTGATATTGATTGGCACGATTTTGGTTATGACAAAGCATTCATTCCCGCCCGGGACGCACTCCAACCATTGCTGCGCCAGTTTGAAGATCAGGTCCCGAAAACCACCAACCTCCTGATATGATTAACGCCGGTTTGGAAGTGGAATTTCGGCTCATTTGGACACGTCGAGGTCTCGAGGAAGTGTGCCACGCCGAAGAACCAATCATGGCCCTTCTTCGTGGACGACATCTCGCGGTCTCGCGCCCTGGCCATATTCTTGGTCGAGGACGGGGCGTCGATAATCGTGGCATCCACCGGTGTGCCCGAGCACAGGGTGACGGCGATGTCGTCCAGATGCACGTTGACCTCCGCAAAGATCTCCCCGGTCAGTCCGTGACGCTCCAGCAGGTGGCGTTAGTTGAGGATGGTAGTCTCGTCTGGAATGCGGTCGTCGCCTAGATCAATCCCGGCGAAGCGGCGCACTGCCCCACTATCATAGAACTTTTTCATCAAGCTGAACGCGTATGCCGCCGCACTATTTCATTTTGCAACGAATTTTACGCGACATCCGGCTTCGACATTCAGTCGCAATCCAGACAAGAAAACGAACACCACATTTATACAAAGATATCGCAAAGCCACATCATGTTGATTTACGAAGTGTTCTGGCCAAATCCTTACGGCGAATTGGCGGCAACTTTACTACGATTCACATTTACAAAAATCAGTGCGTCCAGACGCCACGCCGATTGGTTGCAAAGTTTTCGCCATAGCCGCCAGCGCGCACGTTGGCCTGGCGGTTCTGCGGTTCGGTCACGACGGCGTCGATACCATGGTCGCGGGCATAATCGACGGCCTCTTGCTTGGTGTCAAACTGCAGGCGCACCTGGCTTTGGGTGTCGGTCGAACTGGTCCAGCCCATCAGCGGATCGATCTCTCTTGCGCTGTCCTTGACGAAATCCAACACCCAGACGTGCGTCTTGGCGGTGCCAGATGACATGGCGGTTTTGGCGGGGCGATAGATACGGGCCTGCATGGACTGTGCTCCTGTTGAACCGGTGCCTTTATCGGCAAAACCGCTGCCAAGAGCAAGAGGAACTGGCAGCCATACCTAAGCGTTGTGCCGTCACACACATTGGAAAGGCTTTTACCATGAAAATGCTTCCCCTTGTCGCAGCACTCAGCGGCCTGCCCGTCGGTGCCTTTGCGGCCGCCCATGCGGACATGACCCCAATGACCGCCAGCGTGTCCGGACCAGATGGTGCCGCAGGCACCGTGAACGTCACGCCGACAGAATCTGGTCAGGCGCTGATACAGGTTGATCTGTCAGGCCTGCCCGCTGGCGAACATGCGATCCACGTGCACGAGACTGGCGATTGTTCTGTTGCGGATTTCAGCAGCGCAGGCGGCCACTTGGCTGACGGGAATGACCACGGCGTCATGGCCGCAAATGGCCCGCATCCGGGCGATATCCCCAACATCACAGTGGCCGAGGACGGCACCGCGAAAATGGAATTCTTTAACGCGATGCTAACGCCAGAGCTGATGAACGACGAAGACGGATCCGCCTTCATCGTTCACGCCGGGACGGACGACTACGCCAGCCAGCCGTCGGGTGCCGCAGGCGACCGAATCGCCTGCGGTGTGTTTGGAGAATAACTTAAAACGCCCATTCACCTTTGCGCATCACCGGGACGGTTTCGCCCGTCCGGGTGATGCCGTCGATATCCACATCGTCAGAGCCAATCATCCAGTCCACATGGATCAGCGACTGGTTCGCGCCCTTCTGCTTCAGCTCATCTTCGCCCAAGTCCGAGCCGCCGGACACTGTGTCGGCATAGGACTGGCCCAGCGCGATGTGGCAGGATGCGTTTTCATCGAACAGCGTGTTATAAAACAGCGTCCCTGACTGAGAAATTGGCGAGGAATGCGGCACTAATGCCACCTCTCCGATGCGGCTGGAGCCGTCATCAACGCCCAGCAGGTCGCGGAACACAGCCTCACCGGATGAAGCCGTCGCATCGACGATCTTGCCCGCCTCGAACCGGACAGAAATGTCGCGGATGACGGTGCCCTGATAGGCCAGCGGCTTGGTCGCCGATACCGTGCCGTCCACCTTGTAAGCGTGGGGGCAGGTAAAGACCTCCTCCGTCGGGATGTTGGGCTGGCAGACGACGCCGTTCAGCGCGGGCGATGCGCCGCCTTTCCAGATGTGACCTTCGGCCAGACCAAGGCGCAGATCGGTGCCAGGGCCGGTGTATTTCAGCGCTTCAAAGTTCTGCTCGTTTAGCCATTTGACACGGGTCTTAAGCTCTGCAGTGTGGTCGGCCCAATTCTTGACCGGATCGTCTCCGTCAAGGCGAGAGGCGTCATAAATCGCATCCAGCAGCTTGCCCTGCGCCTCTTCGACCGGCAGGTCGGGGAACACGCGCGCGGCCCATGCGGCACCTGGGAAGGCGACGATGTTCCAATTCACTTCAAAGCCAACAATCGGGCTCATCGCGGGTTTGGCGGCGATCGATACGGCCTTAGACGCGCGGGCGACCTTGCCAGCGTCCTGTTCGGCCAGCAGCATCGGATCATCGCCGGTGATCGCCATACGCGCCGCGCCACCTTTATAGGCTTTCCCAAGCCCTTCGTAGAACCAGCCGGCGGCGCGATCAAAGCTGGCGTCGTCGGCATTTTCATACCGTGCCAGCGTGATCGCATCGTCAGTAAAGAATGGCAGCACCAGACCGGCACCGGCCTTATAGGCGTGCACGGCAATCCGCTGCACCAGTGGCAGCGCCGACATGTTGGCAGTGATGATCAGGTCCTGCCCCTTTTGCAGGTTCACACCGGTGCGCACGGCAACTTCGGCCAGACGGTCCAGTTTTTCAGGGTCAAGGTGGGATGACATGATGTGTCCTTTTCAGATGTTCTCCATACCTACGCCCGCCATGCGCATCGTCAAGCATCGCCCAGCGGGTGCAATTGCCCCCGAACCCCGCACCAAGCGCGATCAAAACCAATTCAACCTTGAACCGCGGCGCTGGGGCGACACATATGAAGCATCCCATCCAAGGATCCGACATGGCCTACGCCCAGACTGACAAACGCGAACTTGCTGATGCGGCCTATCTTTCGAACCCCGCGCCCGACGTGCGGACGCGCGAAAAGATGGAAGGCGGGCGCGCGTTCGTGCTGAAGACAGAATTCGAACCTGCTGGCGATCAGCCGAAGGCGATTGTCGAACTGGCGGGTGGCCTGCGCAACGGCGAGCGTGATCAGGTACTGCTGGGGGCCACCGGCACCGGCAAGACATTCACCATGGCCAAACTTATCGAAGAAACGCAGCGCCCGGCAATCATCCTTGCCCCCAACAAGACGCTGGCGGCGCAGCTTTACGGCGAATTCAAAGGCTTCTTTCCGGACAACGCCGTCGAATACTTCGTCAGCTACTACGACTACTATCAGCCAGAAGCGTATGTCGCGCGGTCGGATACCTTTATCGAGAAAGAATCCCAGATCAACGAGCAGATCGACCGGATGCGCCACTCGGCCACCCGTGCACTGCTGGAACGCGACGATGTTATTATCGTGGCGTCGGTGTCGTGTATCTATGGCATCGGCTCGGTCGAGACTTACGGCGCGATGACGCAGGACATCCATGTCGGCAAGTCCTACGACCAGCGCAAGATCATGGCTGACCTGATCGCCCAGCAATACCGCCGTAATGACGCAGGCTTTCAGCGCGGCTGCTTCCGTGTCCGCGGTGACAGTCTGGAAATCTGGCCTGCCCACATGGACGACCGCGCCTGGAAGCTGAGCTTTTTCGGCGAAGAAGTGGAGGCGATCACCGAATTCGACCCGCTGACGGGCGAACGGACGGACACCTTCCAGAAGATCCGCGTCTACGCAAACAGCCACTACGTCACACCCAAACCGACGATGCAGCAGGCCGTCATCGGCATCAAAAAAGAGCTGCGGATGCGGCTGGACCAACTCGTGAACGACGGCAAACTGCTAGAAGCGCAGCGGCTGGAACAGCGCACCAACTTTGATCTGGAAATGCTAGAAGCGACTGGCGTGTGCAACGGAATCGAAAACTATTCCCGCTATCTTACGGGGCGTGCGCCCGGCGAGCCACCCCCCACCCTGTTCGAATTCATTCCCGATAATGCCATTGTTTTCGCTGACGAATCCCACGTCAGCGTCCCGCAAATCGGCGCGATGTACAAAGGTGACTTTAGGCGCAAGATGACACTTGCGGAACACGGCTTTCGCCTGCCGTCCTGCATGGACAACCGACCGCTAAAATTCGAGGAATGGGACGCAATGCGCCCGCAGTCGGTCTTCGTCTCAGCGACCCCCGCGGCTTGGGAGTTGGAGCAGACTGGCGGCGTATTCACCGAACAGATCATCCGCCCCACTGGCCTGATCGACCCGCAGATCGAAATCCGCCCGGTCGGAATGCAGGTCGATGATCTGCTGGACGAGGTGCGCAAGGTCAGCGCCGCCGGCTACCGCACGCTTGTGACGACCCTGACCAAGCGTATGTCCGAAGACCTGACAGAATACATGCACGAACAGGGCATCCGCGTGCGCTACATGCACTCTGACATTGACACAATCGAGCGGATCGAGATTTTGCGCGACCTGCGCCTTGGGGCCTTTGACGTGCTGATCGGCATCAACCTACTGCGCGAGGGTCTGGATATTCCCGAATGCGGCCTGGTCGCCATTCTGGACGCCGACAAAGAAGGCTTCCTGCGGTCAGAGACGTCACTTGTGCAAACCATCGGCCGCGCCGCACGGAACTCGGAAGGCCGCGTGATCATGTATGCCGACCGCATCACGGGGTCGATGGAACGCGCGATGCTGGAAACCGAACGCCGCCGCACCCGGCAAAAGGCCTATAACGTCGAACACGGCATCACGCCGACGACTGTGAAGAAGAACGTCGAGGATATTCTGGCCGGCCTTTACAAGGGCGACGTGGACATGAACCGCGTCACCGCCAAGGTCGAACGCCAAGGGTCCAACATGAAGGCTGTTCTGCAAGGGCTGCGCACCGACATGCGCAAGGCCGCTGAGAACCTGGAGTTCGAAGAAGCCGCCCGCCTGCGCGACGAGTTGAAGCGGCTGGAAGCTGTCGAACTGGCCATTGCCGACGACCCGCTGGCGCGCCAGCAGGCCGTGGACAAGGCAGTAGAAGCCTCGTCAAAAGCCTCAGGCCGGTCCACTGCTGGCCGCGGCGGCATGCGTGGCGGCAAATCCCGTTATGGCGGAAAGAAGCCGTAACGTTAGCGGCGGGACGCGTCAGACCGCCCCGTTCGCATCTTGAACAGCACGACCAGCAGCACTGCACCAATGACGCCCATGAAAAGGATCGCCAGCAGGCTTGCGCCGATGGCGGCGGTCACCCCCAGCAAGGCCAGCACAAAGGGCAGCGCGATCGCGCCAAGGACACCGGCACCGATGTACATCGGCTTGCTGCCGCCGGTCACGGCCGACGCGATCAACCCGGCCACAAGGCCAATGATCGCAAGGATTGTCAGTGCGCCCCAGCTCACCACTTCCAGAAAGGTCTCCATCGCCGTCTACCTTGGTTGATATGGGTACAGCATGGTTGACGACATGCGGCTCTGCAATGGCCGCAACAGGCCTGCGGGGCCATCTTGACAGCGCCCCTGTCCCGCAGCAATTATTTGCAAAGGTGGGGACGTAGCTCAGTTGGGAGAGCGCGTCGTTCGCAACGACGAGGTCGTCGGTTCGATCCCGATCGTCTCCACCACAAACTTAGGTGACAACGCGGGCATGACGGGCCGGGTGCCGTCAGCCGCGACCCGAATTATTTATTTTCCACGCCCCCCTGCCGCCCACTTGTTGGCCGCGTGAAACACGCCACATCGAATTCAGTAAATTTTATCCAAGGACACCGACCATGCGCCCACTGTTGCTCTCTGCTGCACTGACCGTCTTTGCGCTGCCTGCGCTGGCGGATGAGACGACAGGCACTGTCGTCGCCTATGACCGCGTGTCCCACGTCATCGTGCTGGACGACCGGTCGATCTGGACCGTACCCGCCGATTTCCCCCTGCCAGAGGATTTGATGGCTGGCGAACGCATTTTGATCGACTTCCAAAGCAACGGCGACAACGGCGTCGGCAAGTATCTGTCGATCACCCGCGCCGAGGGTTAAAGCCGCAAGATCGGGGTGCCCTGCTGCCAGCGCCCTTTGACCAAGAAGCCGCGGCTCCCGATCTGAGGGTACTGCGACTTCCAGTCGGTGAACCGGTCGTTGGTGACAACGCGGACGCCTGCCTTGACCGCATGATCCAGCAGGACCGGGTCGGCGGGTGTGCCTTTGTCCACGACAGTCACCCGTTTCACCGGCAGCCCCAGCATGTTGGCCATATGATGGTCGTCAAAATACCTCCCCGCCAGTTTGTAACCGACATTGGCGTCGAAATAGACGTGGGGCCGCTCTCCGTTTTCAATGAGTTTGGCAACGACACGGGTCAACACCAGCTGTGATGCCTCGCCGTTCCAGTGCATGACGTTTGATCCATCCACGATCAGCGTCGCCGGGCGGCCCGCCCCCCGTGGCTCGAGGCGGCGGGGTTTGACTTGCCACAGCTTGCTTCGCCGGGTCGCCACCACCGGCGCAAACCGGCGGCGCACCAGTAACGATAGTGCATCCCAGACAACGCCAAGGCCAAGCACCGCAAGGGTCAACAGGCCCAGAACGCGCAATGCCGCTAGGTCCACACCGACCAGTGCCGCCAGCATGAACAGCGCGCCCAGCGCCGCTGCTACATTCACCATGATGTCAGCCTTTGCGTTTCCACGGCACCATCAGCCGTTTCAGCCAGCGGATACCATATCAATCGAAAAGCCGACGGTTTCGATCGTGATGACGCCCACCAGCACGATATCGGTGGTTTAGAATTTCGAGGCAACCATGATCATCATGCCCGCGCGCCTTTACCCGGCGAAAGCCCCTGTTACGGTCGACACATCAAAGACAAGGTTGCCCAGTGCTTCTTTTTTCGAACAGGTCAGCAGTACCTTGCCATATTCCATCGCCCAGGGTCGATGCAGTTTTCATTATCAAACACCAAACGGCGACGTCGATGGCCTGCGGGTCCTACCCCATCCTGATCGCGGTCTTTCACATTTCTTTGTTCTGATCGTCATGTCTTCCGATCAAAGGCCATGCATGCAGGGTGACGCGCCTTTGACCGCAGCCCAAAAGCAGCCCCTGAATGTATCCACATCTGAAACCGGACCGGACATTGGTGTCGCTGACGGACGGTCAGCTGTCGCTGCCTGCGCTGCATATTCCGGCATAAGGCCACATTCTCTTGCAAAAGGCTGGACCTAGTCGCAAGACTGTCTCTTGCCACAGCATGCATCAGCTTACCGGAACAGCAACATGAACCAGCACAGCCTTTTGAACGATCCTGCCGCCATCATTTCTGCTGACCGGGCCCATGTCTGGCATCATCTGGTCCAGCACAAACCATTCGAAACCGTCGATCCACGCATTATGGTCGAAGGCAAAGGCCTGCGAGTCTGGGACATTACCGGGCGTGAACATCTGGATGCTGTCTCTGGCGCGGTCTGGACTGTAAACGTGGGCTACGGGCGCAAGCGGATCGCCGATGCGATGGCAGCCCAACTGACCAAGCTGAATTTCTACGCCGGTGCGGCCGGCACGATCCCCGGCGCGCAATTCGCCGAAATGCTGACCGCCAAGATGCCGGGGCTGGATCGGGTATACTACGCCAACTCCGGCTCCGAGGCGAACGAGAAGGCCTTCAAGATGGTGCGCCAGATCGCGCACAAGCATCACGGCGGGCGCAAGTACAAGATCCTGTTTCGCGAGCGTGATTATCACGGCACCACCATCGCCAACCTGTCTGCTGGCGGCCAGGAAGAGCGGAACGCACAATATGGCCCCTTCACTCCGGGGTTTGTGCAGGTGCCGCATTGCTTGGAATACCGCCGGCAGGATGGCTTGACCGACGCCGATTATGGCCGCCGCGCCGCTGACGCCATCGAAGAGGTGATTCTGCGCGAAGGCCCCGACACTGTCGGTGCCCTGTGCTTAGAGCCGATCACCGCAGGCGGCGGCATCATCGTCCCGCCGCAAGGCTACTGGGACCGTGTGCAGGAAATCTGCAAGAAATATGACATCCTACTGCACATCGACGAAGTCGTCTGCGGTCTGGGCCGCACCGGCACTTGGTTTGGCTACCAGCACTACGGTGTGCAGCCCGATATCGTGACGATGGCCAAGGGCGTCGCATCTGGCTACGCCGCGATTTCGTGCTGCGTGACCACCAACGCAATGTTCGAGCAGTTCAAGGACGACACGGACCACCTGTCCTACTTCCGCGACATCTCGACCTTTGGCGGCTGCACCGCCGGTCCCACTGCCGCGATAGAGAACATGGCTATCATTGAAGAAGAGGACCTGCTCGAGAATTCCACCACCATGGGCGCGTATTTGTTGAACAACCTGCATGCGCTGATGGACAAGCACGCCGTGGTCGGTGACGTGCGCGGCCAGGGCCTTTTTGCCGGGGCAGAGCTGGTGACAGACCGTAGCACCAAGGATCCACTGAACGAAAAGCAAGTCGGTGCCATCGTCGCCGATTGCATGGCGCAAGGCGTGATCATCGGGGCGACCAACCGTTCGGTCCCGGGGTTCAACAACACACTGCTGTTCGCCCCCGCCCTGATTGCGACCAAGGACGACATCGACCAAATCACAGGTGCCGTAGATCACGCACTGACGCGCGTTCTGGGCTAAGGTCTTCTTCTGGTCAAAAATACCTCGGGCCTTGGGGCAGCGCCCCTCGACAAAAAGGCAAGGAAAGTATCATGGCCCGCTTGACATGAGACAGGCCTTGAATGCCTTTTGATCTGACCCTTGCCACGTCCGGTTTTCTGGCTTGCGCCTTGCTGGGGGCGGCAATCGTGCGCGGATATACCGGCTTTGGGTTTTCTGCGATCTTTATCGCCTGCGCGGCGCTGGTCACGAACCCGCTGCCCCTGATCCCGGTCGTCTTCATAGCAGAGATCGCAATGACAACCCTTCAGGCGCGGGGCATCCGCGGGCACGTTGACTGGAGCCGTGCAGGCGCACTGCTTGCGGGGGCGGCGATCGCCCTGCCCTTGGCGATCTGGATCATGCTGCAGCTGCCTGTGGGAGCAGTCCAGCTGCTGATCAGCGCGATCATCGGAGCTTTGTCACTGGTCATGCTCAGCGGCTGGACGCTCAAGCGCCCCTTGGGGCGCATTGGCCATGGCATTACTGGGATTATCGCGGGCAGCGCCAATGCGGCTGGCGTAGGCGGCCTGCCAGTCGCCGCCTGCCTTGGAGCACAGACGATGCCAGCCGCAACCTTTCGCGCCACGATGATCGTCTTTCTTACTGGCATTGACCTGATGACCCTGCCCCTGCTGGGCCTTGGCGGGCAGGTCACGTTTGATACCTTTGCCGCCGCCCTGATCGCTTCGCCCTTTCTGGCGGCTGGCATCCTGCTTGGTAATCGCCAGTTTGCCAGCGCACCGCCGGCCACCTTTCGCCGCCTTGCAACATGGCTGCTGCTGACGTTGTCTGTAATGGGCATCCTGCGCGCACTCGCCTGATTGATCCGCATCGCCGCGCACGTTTTTAACCAGACATTGTTGACCTCTACGTAGCATCCGGCCACTCAGATGACCGAATTGATACACTGGTCATTGCGCAGTTCATCAGAAAGAATGTCCCCAATATCTGCGCCGAGATTGAAAGGGGGTCTGGGCCATGCCAGACCAGACAGGATCACGTTGGCCAGTGCGACAGGAGGGGCCCGCTTGCACATCGACCGTTCATCGACCAAGGCGCGGGGTTGCCGCGCAGACTGCCCATGCACCAACCCGGCACGGGGTCTGCAAGCATGAGTGATCCTGTCCTGAACCTGTCGCGGCCCATCGGGAACGAGGTCCGCAAGACGACATGCTATATGTGCGCCTGCCGTTGCGGGATCGACGTCCACATGAAGGACGGACCCGACGGCAAAAAGGTCGCGGCTTATATCGAGGGCAACCGCGATCACCCGCTGAACAAGGGCGTGCTGTGCGCCAAAGGCTCTGCGGGCATCATGCAACATAATGCCCCCGCCCGTCTGCGCGCGCCGCTGAAACGCACGGGGCCGCGCGGATCGGGTCAATACGAAGAAATCAGCTGGGACGAAGCGCTGAATCTTGCGACATCCTGGCTGAAGCCGCTGCGCGAAACCGCGCCGGAAAAGCTGGCGTTTTTTACCGGGCGCGATCAGTCGCAATCCTTCACATCCCTTTGGGCGCAGGGCTTTGGTACGCCGAACTATGCGGCCCATGGCGGCTTTTGCAGCGTGAACATGGCCGCGGCTGGTATCTACACCATGGGCGGCGCGTTTTGGGAATTTGGACAACCCGACTGGGATCATACAAAATTGTTCCTGCTGTTCGGCGTGGCCGAAGATCACGACAGCAACCCGATCAAGATCGGCATCGGCAAGCTGAAGGGGCGCGGTGCCCGCATCGTTGGCGTGAACCCGATCCGCACAGGCTATAACGCCGTGGCAGATGACTGGTTCGGGGTGACGCCGGGCAACGACGGTTTGCTGATCCTGTCGCTGGTCCACTGCCTGATGACTGCCGGTCAGATCGACGTCGACTATCTGGCGCAGTTCACCAATGCCTCGGTTCTTGTGAACCAAGACCCAAAGTCGCCCGACTACGGGTTGTTCATCCGCGACGACGAACTGCGCCCGCAGGTCATCGATAAGCGCACAGGCAAGCTGGCTCCTTGGAACGGCGAAGGGGTCGAACCCAGTCTGACGGGGACGTGGCGCAACGCAGGCTTTACCCATCGCAGCGTGTTTCACCTGATGGCGGACCGCTATACGGACCCGATCCACGCCCCCGAACACGTGGCGGATCGCGTCGGCATCCCTGCGTCTCGCATCCGACAGCTTGCCGCCGATATGGCCGATGTCGCCTTTAATCAGCCAGTGATCTTGGACCAACCGTGGACCGACTTTCGCGGCAAACACCATCCCACGATGATTGGTCGCCCGGTCAGCGTCCATGCGATGCGCGGCATCAGCGCCCACTCCAACGGCTTTCAAACCTGCCGCGCCCTACACATGTTGCAGATCATCCTTGGCGCAGTGGAAACACCCGGCGGCATGCGGTTCAAACCGCCCTACCCCAAGCCCGCGACGGCGCACCCGAAACCGCATTGCAAGGTCGTACCCGGCCAACCCCTTGACGGCCCGCACCTTGGCTATCCGCAGGGACCAGAGGATCTATGCCTGACAGAAGAAGGCGAACCCGCCCGCATAGACAAGGCCTTCACCTGGGAAAACCCGATGTCGGCCCACGGGTTGATGCATATGGTCATCAGCAACGCGCATGCGGGCAATCCGTACAAGATCGACACGCTGTTCATGTATATGGCGAACATGTCGTGGAATTCGTCGATGAACACGCGCGGCGTGATCGACATGTTGACCGACCAGACCGATGACGGCGAATATGTTATTCCGCGCATCATCTATTCGGATGCCTACTCATCCGAGATGGTGGCCTACGCCGACTTGATCCTGCCCGACACGACGTATCTTGAACGCCACGACTGCATCAGCCTGCTCGACCGTCCGATATGTGAGGCAGACGCCGTCGCTGATGCGATCCGCTGGCCCGTTGTCGAACCGGACCGCGACGTGCGGGCGTTCCAGTCGGTGCTGTGCGATTTGGGCGCACGGCTGTCCCTGCCGGGCTTCGTCAAAAACGACGGCAGCGCGAAATATACCGACTATGCCGATTACATCACCCACCACATGCGCCGCCCCGGCATCGGCCCGCTGGCCGGTTGGCGCGTGGGTGAAAACGGCCTGCAAGGCGGGCGCGGCGAGCCCAATGACAATCAGCTGAACGAATACATCGCCAATGGCGGCTTCTGGATCAGCCATATCCCTGCAGAGGCGGCGTATTACAAGCCTTTCAACCGCGCCTATCAGGACTGGGCGGTGACCATGGGCCTGTATGACGCGCCGCAGCCTTATATCTTTCAGCTCTACGTCGAGCCCCTGCGCCGCTTTCAGCTGGCAGCTGAAGGGCATGGCCACCGGCAGCCCCCCGATCATCTGCGCGGCCAGATCAAGGTGACACTGGACCCGCTGCCGATCTGGTATCCTCCGTTCGAGGACGGGCATGTCGACCCCGCCGAATACGACGTTCACGCCCTGACGCAGAGGCCGATGGCGATGTATCACAGCTGGGGCGGCCAGAACGCCTGGCTTCGGCAGATCCACGGCCACAACCCACTGTATGTCCCGACGAAAATCTGGGCCAAGCACGGCTTCAAGGACGGTGACTGGGCGCGTGTCACCTCGGCCCACGGATCTATCACCGTGCCTGTCGCACTGCAGGAATCCCTGAACGAAAACACGGTCTGGACATGGAATGCCATAGGCAAGCGCAAGGGAGCATGGGCGCTGGACAAAGACGCGCCAGAGGCGACGCGCGGTTTTTTGCTAAACCATCTAATCCATGAATTACTGCCGCCCAAGGGCGACGGGCTGCGCTGGTCCAACTCGGACCCTGTCACCGGTCAGGCCGCGTGGTTCGACCTGCGCGTCAAAATCGAAAGATCCGGCGCGCCCGAGGAATCGCAACCGATCCTGCCCGCCCTCGCCTCTCCTGTCCCAAAGGGGCCAAAAGCGCTGCAGTGGAAAATCAAATGACCCAGCCCCTCCCCCTCAATTTTTCCGCAAATACTCCCTCCGGAAGCTCCCCCGCCACCCCAACAACAGGCCCGCAGACATGACAGCTCTTCCCCTTCATACTGTGACCGCTGGCGATCCGGTTCATCCGCCGATTGTGCTGCTGCACGGCTTCTCGATGTCCCACGCAATCTTTGCGCCCCTCATGGCGCTGCTCTCGGACCGCTTTTATCTGATCGCACCTGACCTGCGCGGCCATGGATTATCGCCCAAACCGGTTGACGCCTATGCGAGCAGTGCCGACTGGGCTGCAGACATCGCGCAGATCATCGCGCCGCTGGACCGGCCCGTCCTGCTGGGCTGGTCCATGGGGGGCCGCGTCGTTATGGACTATATCCGCAACTACGGCGATGCAGCGTTGACCGGTACTGCGCTGATCGGCAGCTATACCGGGCCGGTGCCCGCAGCGACCAAGGCCAACCGTGGCCCGATGTTCGACGAAGGCAACCGCCCTGCAGGCACCGCAGCCTTTGTCCGCGCCTGCACCAAAGCGCCGTTAGACGTCGAACTGTCCGAGTTGCTAACCGCAGAGGCACTTTTGTGCCCCCACCATGTGCGCCTCGCCCTTGCGGACCGGAACGAAGATTACACTGATACGGGGCGCAATATCCGCGTTCCCGCCCTTGTCCTGCACGGCGATGCCGACGCAATCGTGCCGCCGGAGGCTTCAGCCGCCCATAATATTCTAGGTGTGACCCACATCATCTATGAGGACATCGGCCACACCCCTTTTCTGGAAGCACCAGATCGCTTTGCCGCCGACCTCTCTGCCTTTGCCCTGAAAGCCCGCGGATGATCCTTCTACATGTCTTAAATAATCTAGAGCAGGTCCGCAGGATCAAAGGCCGGCCCTCACCGATTTTGCTCGAAAAATCGGAACAGTGGGGCTGTGCGCGATGACGAGCTTGCCGTCTCCCTCTGCCGTCAAGCTTGGCCTTGTGATCGACCTTGATACCTGCGTCGGCTGTCACGCCTGCGTTGTGGCCTGCAAGAGTTGGAACACCCAAAGCGATCTGGGCGCACCGCTGTCGGATCAGGACCCCTATGGCGCGGACCCCAGCGGTACGTTCCTGAACCGTGTGCATAGCTATGAGGTGACGCCGCAGGATCGCCCAACCCAGCAAGTCCACTTTCCCAAATCCTGCCTGCACTGCGAAGACGCGCCCTGCGTCACCGTTTGTCCAACGGGTGCCAGCTACAAGCGGCAGGCCGACGGTATCGTGCTGGTGAACGAGGACGCCTGCATCGGTTGCGGCCTATGCGCTTGGGCCTGCCCATACGGCGCGCGCGAAATGGACCCGGCGGCGGGCGTGATGAAGAAATGCACGCTGTGCGTCGACCGCATCTATAACGAGGCGTTGCCCGAAATCGATCGCACCCCCGCCTGTGTGCGCACCTGCCCCGCAGGCGCGCGGCATTTCGGCGATCTGGGCGATGCCGATTCTGACGTCAGCAGACTGGTGGCCGCGCGCGGCGGCTTTGATCTGATGCCAGAGATGGGAACGAAGCCCGTGAACAAGTACCTGCCGCCGCGACCACGCGACGCCGATCAGATCGACATCCTTGCGCCCTTGCTTGCCCCCGTCGCCAGCGACGGCAAAGGTCTGATCGCCTGGCTGGACAAGGCGCTTTCGAAACTGCCGGGGGAGCACAGCTGATGCATCCCGCGCCGTCCGTCATCATCTTCACGACCTTTTCCGGGCTGGGGTTTGGCCTGCTGTTCTGGCTGGGCCTTGGTCAGCCAGCTCCCACGGGTTGGGTCGCCTTTGCATTCTTTGCGCTGGCCTACGCGATGGCCGTCGGCGGATTGCTGGCCTCGACATTTCATCTTGGCCATCCAGAACGAGCCTACCTTGCCGTCACGCAATGGCGCACAAGCTGGCTGTCGCGCGAAGGAATCGCCGCCATCGTGACACTGCTGGCAGGGGGGCTCTTTGCCTTGCTGCGGATTTGGGATGTGTCGGCCGCGCAGCTGGGCTGGCTGGTATCGCTGGGCTGCCTTGCTACCGTCTTTACCACCGCAATGATCTATACTCAGATGCGGACCGTGCCGCGCTGGCGGCACTGGACTACGCCCGCGCTGTTTCTGGTGCTGTCGCTGGCAGGCGGGGCCTTGCTCGCGAACCGTGGCACAGCCGCGCTTGTACTACTGGCCGCCGCCGCGGCTTTACAACTGATCGCATGGATCACCGGTGACAAACGCTTGCAGCAGTCGGGCACGACGTTGGGCACGGCCACCGGGCTGGGCGATATAGGGCGGGTTCGCGCATTTCTGCCCCCCCATTCGGGATCAAACTATCTGTTGCGCGAATTTGTCTACGTTGTTGGCCGCCGCCATGCGCTGCAGTTGCGCGTCATCGGGTTGATCCTAGCCTTTGTCGTACCGATCCCGCTGATCGCCGCCGGACTAAGCCATATCACTGCGCTGGTCGCAGTGCTGGCCCATGTCGCCGGTGTGCTGTGCTTGCGCTGGCTGTTCTTTGCAGAGGCCGAACACGTTGTCGGCCTGTATTACGGCGAACGCTAACCCGAGGGCAGCTCCGATTTTTCGACGAAAAATCGGCCTGCGGCGTTGCCCCAAACACCGAGGTATTTTTAGCCAAAAGAAGGGCCGTGCGTCAGGTCCGGATCCGAGCTTCGGTTTGAAGATCAAAGAGGTAAACCCGGCTCGCATCAATGCTGACGCCCACGCGGTCGCCGATACGAGAGCGGTGATCGCCGCGCTCTTCGATGACGATCCGCTCTGCGGTGTCGCCCAGCAGATAAACGTAGGACACACCGCCAAGGCTTTCGGTCAGATCAACCGTATGCGTATCGCCGCCCGCATCGACCACAAGGTGTTCAGCCCGCATACCTACCGTGACAGGGCCACTGTGCCCCGCCACGCCCAGATCAAAGCGCGCCTTCATCCCCGGGACGGCGACTGTGCCGTCCTTCATGTCGCCCACCATGAAATTCATCGCAGGGCTACCGATGAAACCCGCCACAAATTTGTTGTCTGGGTCACGGTACAGTTCCATGGGCGCACCAACCTGTTCGATCACGCCCTTGCGCAGCACGACGATCTTGTCGGCCAGTGTCATCGCCTCAACTTGGTCGTGGGTCACATAGATCATTGTCGCGCCGATTTCCTTGTGCAGGCGCGCGATTTCGACCCGCATTTCGACCCGCAACTCGGCATCAAGGTTCGACAGAGGCTCGTCGAATAGAAACACCTCTGGCCCGCGCACAATGGCGCGGCCGATGCTGACACGCTGACGCTGACCGCCCGACAAGGCGGCAGGCTTGCGGTTCAGGTAGTCGTCCAGCTTGAGGATCCGCGACGCCTCTGCCACCTTTTCAGCGATTTCCGCCTTGGGGTGGCCGTTCATTTTTAGGCCAAAGCCCATGTTCTCGCGCACGGTCATGTGCGGATAAAGTGCATATGTCTGGAACACCATGGCCACGCCCCAGTCAGACGAGTCAAGCCGGGTCACGTCCCGCGCTGAAATCAGGACCGTTGACATTGACCGGGCGCACGTTGATGTCCCAAGGAATTTCCCTACCCCACGCGGTCCCAGACAGCATGTGGATCATCGAAGGACACCGCGCATGACCGCCCACTTTCACGACCTTAAAAACGCTCATGTCTTTATCACCGGCGGCGGCGGTGGTATCGGTGCTGCCCTTACGGAATCTTTCCTGAATCAAAAGGCCAGGGTCAGCTTTGTTGGCCGCTCTGACTATAGCGATTTCGCTGACGAAATGGCACAGGAGACCGGGACCAAGCCCCTATTCCTTCAATGCGATGTGACCGACACCAAGGCGCTGCACGCCGCGATGGACGAAGCCGTCGCCAAGCAAGGCCGGCTGAAGGTACAGATCAACAACGCCGCCGCTGACACGCGTATGGACCCCGCCGACATCACCGTCGAAGATTGGGACCAACAGATCGCCGTAAACCTGCGGCACTATTTCTTTGCCTGCCAAAAGGCGGGTGCGCTGATGGGCGAAGGCGGCTCTATCATCAATTTCTCCTCTGCCAGCTACCAGATCGCGAGCGAACAGCTTGCGCCCTACGTTTCGTCGAATGCTGGCATCCTTGGGATGACCCGTTCGCTGGCGCGCGACTGGGGCCCGCGCAAGATTCGGGTGAATGCAATCTCTCCCGGCCTTGTGCTAACCAAAAAGCAAATCGAAGAGGTGCATACGGATGAGGACTTAGCCGAGTTCCGAAAAAAGCAGTGCATCCCTGAAAACCTGTATCCAGAAGACGTGCCGGGCACGGCGCTGTTCCTTGCCTCTGATCTGTCGCGCATGATGACTGGGCAATGCCTGTTCATCGACGGCGGCTTGGCATTCACAGGATGAGCGCCGCTGCCGCCACATGGATCGCCGCCGATTGGGGCACGACGCACCTGCGCGTCTGGGCCATGTCCGAAAGTGGCACCGTGCTGGCGGCGGCACAGTCCGCTGACGGCATGGGCACCTTGACCCGCGACGGCTTTGCCCCCGCGTTGGACGCACTGGCCGCCGACTGGCCCAATGTGCCGGTGATCGCCTGTGGCATGGTAGGCTCGCGGCAGGGGTGGACCGAGGCGGCCTATACTGCGGTCCCCTGCCCGCCGCTGGCCAGCGACCTGACACCCGCAGGCCCGCGTTGCCACATTATTCCCGGCCTGAAACAAACCGCCCCCGCCGACGTCATGCGCGGCGAGGAAACGCAGATCGCTGGATTTTTGGCCTTGAATCCGAAGTGGGACGGCGTGATCTGCCTGCCCGGCACCCACACGAAATGGGTCCATGTCAGCGCCAACGAGGTAGTAAGCTTTCAGACAGTGATGACCGGCGATCTGTTCGCGGCCATCACTGGCCACACCGTTCTACGCCATTCCTGCGCGCAGGGCTGGGACGATGCAGGCTTTATGCAGGGCGTAGAAGACGCAATCTCTCGACCAGAAAAGCTCGCGGCGCGGCTGTTTTCCTTGCGGGCCGAGGGGCTGTTAAACGATTTGCCCAATGCTGTCGCCCGCGCTCGACTGTCCGGCCTGCTGATCGGGGCAGAGTTAGCCGCGACGAAACCCTATTGGCTGGGCCAGCAGATTGCCGTGATCGGTGCTGGTACGCTCGCCAGGCTTTACGTCAGCGCCTTGGCGGCGCAGGCTGCTCCGGCGACCCAAGTGAACGCGGACCGCGCCACACTGGCCGGCCTGACCGCCGCCTATCGTAGCTGGAAGGACCAGACATGACCCGCCCCATCATCGCAATCCTGCGAGGCGTCACCCCAGACGACGCCGTTGCCGTCGCTCGTGCCTGCATCGACGCCGGGATCACACGGGTCGAGGTGCCGCTGAACTCCCCCGATCCATTCGACAGCATTCGCCGCATGGCAGACGCCCACGGCGATATCGCGGAAATCGGCGCAGGCACTGTGATGACGCCCGATGATGTGAACCGCGTGCGGGACGCGGGCGGTCAGCTGATCGTGTCGCCCAATTGCGACGGCCGCGTCATCATGGCGACCAAGGCTGCCGGCATGGCCAGCTGGCCCGGCGTGATGACGCCTACGGAATGTTTTGCAGCGCTTAAAGCCGGGGCGGACGGTCTGAAAATTTTTCCCGCCTCGCTGATTGGTCCTGCGGGAATCAAGGCGATGCGCGCCGTGTTGCCTGCCGATTGTCAGGTCTATGCCGTGGGCGGCGCTGGCCCCGACAACTTTTCCGACTGGATCAAGGCCGGGGCAAACGGCTTTGGCATCGGCACCGCGCTATACACACCGGGCCTGACCGCCGAACAGGTCGCCGCCCGAGCCCGAGATATCGTCGCGGCCTATGATGAGGCCAGCCAATGATATTTGATGCAACCCCCTGCGCTCTGGGCGAAGGCCCCCTGTGGCACCCAGAGCGTGATCAGCTGTTCTGGTTCGACATTCTATCGCGCCGGATGCACACCAAGGGGCAGCACTGGGACTTTCCCGGCCATATCTCTGCCGCTGGCTGGGTCGATTATGAAACGCTGCTGGTGGCATCCGATATCGCCCTGCACCGCTTCGACATCGCTTCTGGCGATCACGTCAAGATCATGGATCTGGAACACGATCTGGCTGGCACCCGGTCCAACGATGGACGCGCTGATCCACAGGGCGGTTTCTGGATCGGCACGATGGGCCTCGGCGCAGAGGCGGGCCATGGCAGCATTTGGCGCTACTACCGGGGTCAGTTGAAAAAGATCTACGCCGACCTCGCGATCAGCAATTCCATCTGCTTCGCACCTGATGGCAAGATCGCCTATTTCACCGACACGCCCACAAAACAGATCATGCGCGTGGCGCTTGACGGTGCAGGTTGGCCGAACGGGACACCACAGGTCCACATTGATCTGACCGGCACCGACTACAACCCCGACGGCTCTGTCGTGGACGCCGCAGGCAACCTCTTCAACGCGCAATGGGGGGCCGGACGTATCGCCGTCTACGACCCACAAGGCCAATTCATCGAAGCATTCACCCTGCCTGCGCACCACACCTCCTGCCCCGCTTTTGGAGGCGCTGATCTGTCGACACTATACGTCACCTCTGCCCGCCAAGGCATCGACGCCCCGGACGACGCCCAAGGCGCGACCTACGCGATCAAGACCAGCTACACCGGCCAACGGGAACACCGCGTCATCCTCTAGGTGCCCTCCTCATCATCTTGCCAAAAATACTCAAAAATGGCCCCACCATGACCCGTACGCTTGGCGTCTGTTACTATCCTGAACACTGGCCCGAATCCCAATGGGCCAAGGACCCCACCCATATAAAGGCAACCGGCCTGACCTGGGTGCGCATCGGTGAATTTGCATGGAGCCTGATGCAACCGGCCCCCGCCACCTATGACTAGGGCTGGCTTGACCGCGCGGTCGAAACGCTGGGCCAAGCGGGCCTGAAAGTCGTGATGGGCACCCCACCGCCACCCCGCCGCGCTGGCTGGTCGATCAGATGCCCGACATGCTGCACGTTGACGCGCAGGGGCGTACGCGCGGTTTCGGGTCGCGCCGCCACTATGATTTCAGCCACATGGGCTACCGCGACGAATGCCGTCGCATCGCGCGGGCAATGGGAAAGCGCTATGGCCGCAACCCGTTTGTCGCCGCATAGCAGGTCGACAATGAATACGACTGCCACGACACGACGCTGTCTTATTCCGATGCCGCACGCGACGGGTTTCAGGACTGGCTAGCGCAGAAATACCAAAGCACCGACGCGCTGAACCGCGCTTGGGGCAATGTGTTCTGGTCAATGCAATACGACAGCTTTGACCAGATCGAACTGCCTAACCTGACCGTCACCGAACCCAACCCGGCGCATGTACTGGATTTCCGGCGCTATAGCTCTGATCAGGTCGTGGACTTCAACCGTGTCCAGGTCGAGGCACTGCGCGCCCTGACCGATGCACCCTTGATCCATAACTACATGGGCCGCACGCTGACTTTTGACCACTTCAAGGTCGGGGCCGACCTCGATATCGCGTCTTGGGACAGTTACCCGATTGGCTTTCTGTCCGACCGTATTGAGGGCACGGACAAGGAAAAGCAAACCTATCTGCGCCAGGGACATCCCGACAATCAGGCGTTCCACCACGATCTGTATCGCGCCGTCGGCAATGGCCGCCTTTGGGTGATGGAACAGCAGCCCGGCCCGGTGAACTGGGCCCCCTACAACCCGGCCCCCCTGCCCGGCATGGCCCGCCTCTGGGCGTGGGAAGCGTTCGCCCACGGGGCCGAAGCCGTCTGTTATTTCCGCTGGCGTCAGGCCCCCTTTGCCCAAGAACAGATGCACGCAGGCCTGCTGCGCCCTGACAGCGCACCGGCCCCCGCACTGTCAGAGGCCGCGCAAGTCGCGTCAGAGATCGCGGCCATGCCCGATCTGGATCAGGCCACAGCTTCCGTCGCGCTGGTCTTTGACTACGAAAGCGCATGGGCTTGGGACACCCAGCCGCAGGGTGCCGATTTCGACATGTTCCGTCTCGCCTTTGCCGCCTATCGTGCGCTGCGCCGGGCAGGTTTGTCCGTCGACATCCTGCCGCCCGATACTGACGATCTGTCGCCCTACAAACTCGTCCTCGCCCCCGGCCTAATGACGCTGTCAGACAACCTGCGCGCCGCGCTGGCCACCTTTGAGGGCATCGCGCTGATCGGCCCGCGCAGCGATCTGAAAACCCACGACATGGCCATTCCCGTGCCCATGGGCCCATCCCTGCCCGATACCGACGTCACCGTGACCCTGACCCTGACCGAAAGCCTGCCCCCCAGCGACAAGATGAAGCTGCAAGGCGGCGGTCGTTTCCGCCACTGGTCCGAACATCTGGATGGCACCGCCCCGGTGCATCTGTCCACCAAGGCAGGACAGCCCGCGATCATGGGGGGCGATCACCTGCGCTATCTTGCCGGCTGGCCGGATGATGCGACCTTTGACGGCATCATCGGTGGGCTTTGCGATGCCGCCAGCATACCGACGATGCAATTACCGGATGGTCTGCGCGTGCGCGACACCGCCACCACGCGATTTTTCTTCAACTATGGCCCCAAGCCTGTCACATGGAAAGACACGACAATCCCCGCCGCAGGGGTCCATTGGGAGGCTTTGTGATGATCGCACATTTCGGAACATCGGCCGCAGGCCATGACATCGACAGCGTGACACTGCACGCGGGTGATCTGTCAGTCACCTTGCTGACGTGGGGCTGCGTGGTGCAGGATGTGCGCATTGCGGGCGTCGACTATTCCCTGACCCGCGGCTCTGACCACCTTGCCGATTACGAGGGCGACATGCGCTACAGCGGGGCGCTGATCGGTCCCGTTGCGAACCGGATCAGCACGGGCCGCGTCGAAATCGACGGCATGATGTACGAGCTGGAGCGGAACCTGAAAAACCGTATACACCTGCATTCCGGCAGCCGCGCAACCCACCTGCGACCTTGGAAGCTGCATGAATCCTCGGCCGACCGAGCCGTATTCAAACTGCACTTGCCCGATGGCGATGGCGGCCTGCCCGGCGACCGGCATATCCGTGCAGTATTCACCGTCATCGCCCCCGCTATCCTAACGATGGAAATCACGGGCACGACCGACCAACCCACACTGATGAACTTCGCCAACCACTCCTACTGGAACCTTGACGGCACGCCCACTTGGGACGGTCATACTCTGCAGGTCGCGGCAGATCGCTATCTGCCCGCGACCGAGGATTTCTATCCCACTGGCGAAATCGCCGACGTTGATGGCACGCGGCTGGATTTCCGCACGCCGCGTCAAATCAGCATCAAGAACCCCGAGATGGACAACAACCTATGCCTGTCGGATGGCACCGTTCCTCTGCGCGATGTGCTTTGGCTGACCGGCCAGTCCGGCATTCAGCTCACCATCGCTACGGATCAGCCGGGCATGCAGGTGTTCGACGGACGCCACGCGATCCGCCCCGGAAAACCGCCATACGAGGCTCTGACTTTCGAGGCCCAAGGCTGGCCCGATGCCCCCACCCACGCGAATTTCCCGTCAATCCGCGTCGGCGAAGACGCACCCTATCGTCAGTTCACGACCTATACGTTTCACAAGCCGGACTAAAACGCGGCCTCAACTGCCCCGATAGGTCGAATAGCCATAGGGCGAAAGCAGAAGTGGCACGTGATAATGCACCTCGGGATCGGTGACACCAAAGCGGATCGGCACAATATCCAGAAATAGCGGCTCTGCCCCGCCTTGTCCGGTAGTGCGCAGATAGTCACCTGCGTGGAACGAAAGCTCGTAAATGCCAGTTTCAAACTGGTCCTTGGGCAGGATCGGCGCATCGGTGCGCCCGTCCGCATTTGTCGTCATGCGCGCGATTTCCGCAGAGTCGTTACCCGTGATCCGAGACAGCACAATCTGTAGTCCGCCTGCCGGCAAACCACGCGCAGTATCAAGTACATGGGTCGTTAGATATCCTTGCGACATGCGCGGCACTCCTTATCGTTTCACCCTTCAGCAAGGGGCCTGCACCGGCGCTTGTCAACCCGGCCGACAATGCTGCAAAGCGCAAAACTTTTCGACGAAAAGATTTAACGCCTAAAGATTTTTTGTCGAAAAACCTTCGCGACCCACGCCCAGCGTCGAAAAGACTAAAATTGGGTTTGACACCACCCGCTGCTCCGCTTATCCGATGCGCCGTGGTGAGGCGCGGTAGCTCAGTTGGTTAGAGCGATCGACTCATAATCGATAGGTCGGGAGTTCAAGTCTCCCCCACGCCACCACCCTAATCTTTCAGACTATGGTCCGGCATCGAAAGACCAATATTTCGACAAAATTTGGTCTTTCGATGCGGTTCCCGGGTCCGAGCCGTGAGGTTTGCGTTGGCCTTCCGATCAGTGGTGAAGCTCACCTTCAATGGCCAAGGAACTGAACATCTCTGCGCAGATATATTTTACCGTACTCAGCACCGTCCGGAGCAAACCGCGCGATACCATTCGCTCGGATCCGTTTCCGAACATTGCTCCGATCCAGCCCCAACCGCTCAACCATTATCGCTATCGTCATAAACCGATCGTGAAATGCGGCGACATCCGCGGCCGAAAGATAAAGCTGTTCCGTCCCGTTCGTGAGACGCCGCCTCTTTGTCGCGGGAGAATGTCCAGCGATTAGAAATAATCGGAATTTGACTGTGCTTCTTAAGCTGAAGACTCATAATCAAAAAATCACGATTGCAGCGAGAGCGATGGCTGAGATGAATACATTGGGATTTCGGTCGTAACGGGTTGCGACGCGCCTCCAGTCTTTCAAACGGCCGAACATGATTTCGATCCGGTTGCGCTTTCGGTATCGCCGCCTGTCGTATTTGACGGGCTTGTCGCGTGACTTCCGACCTGGAATGCAGGGCACTATCTTCTTGTCGATAAGGGCCTCGCGGAACCAATCCGCGTCATATCCCCGGTCCACCAAGAGCCAATCGGCGTTGGTAAGACTGTTCAGCAATGCCCTCGCCCCGATATAGTCGCTGACCTGACCGGCGGTCACAAAGAGCCGGATCGGTCGCCCTCGTGCGTCGGTCACAGCATGCAGCTTGGTGTTCATACCGCGTTTCGTGCGACCGATCAGACGACCACGCCCCCTTTTTTTGACCCCAGGCTTGGGGCAGTCCAATGTGCTTTGAGGTAGGTCGCATCGATCGAGATGGTCTTATTGTCGGGTGCTTCTGCCGCCAGCCCCATATTGATCCGTGCAAACACCCCCATATCGCTCCACCTCTTCCAGCGATTGTAGAGGGTCTTGTGAGGACCATACTCACGCGGTGCGTCGCGCCAGCGCAAGCCGTTGCGATTGATAAAGATAATGCCGCTCAAGACACGCCGGTCATAGACGCGCGGCCTGCCCATGACTCTTCGGGAAATAGGGTCTCAGCCGCTCCATCTGAGCCTCGCTCAGCCAATACAGATTGCTCATCAAGCCTCCCTTCGTTCGGAGAGCGTGAATCATTTAGTCATTACAGCTTCAAGCCGTTTAATGGGTCCGGAGCCTAGCTAGGAACGTACATTTGGTGCGAAGGACAGCTATATTATGTCTGCGTGCTTGGTAGCTAGGCAACACTTGCGTGGCATATGCAGCGAAAGTCCCGAATTCGCCCTCTCAACCGGAAAACTCCATCAAATAGAATCGGAGTATTCCCCCCCATCTATCACCTTCAAAATCTGGCATACCACCTTGCAACGCTTTCCCCACAGGTTCAGGGTCCGCGAAACGCTTAGGGGATGACCATGACTTTGCTTGCCACGCTTGCTGATCTTCTTGGCCCACAAGGTCTGCTAACGGATCCTGCTAACATGGCGCGCTGGACCGATGACTGGACGGGCTACTATTCGTCTGTCCCGCTGGCCGTCGCGCGGCCCGCCACAACGCAGCAGGTCAGCGCTGTCATGGCGGCCTGCAACGCGGCAGGACAGGCTGTGGTGCCCGTATCGGGCAATACCGGGCTGAATGGCGGGGCATCAGCCATGGGGGCCCTCGCCCTGTCGCTGGACCGGATGAATGCAATCCGCCAGATCGATCCCGCCGCCCGCACGGCAGAGGTCGAGGCCGGCGTCATACTGTCCCGCCTGCATGACGCGGTGGACGTGCATGATCTGATCTTTCCGTTAACCTTCGGTGCGCGCGGCTCTGCGATGATCGGCGGTGCGCTGTCGACGAACGCAGGCGGATCGAACGTACTGCGCTATGGGAATACGCGCGATCTGGTCTTGGGCCTGACCGTGGTTCTGGCGGATGGCCGGGTCATGGATATGATGAGCCGGCTGCACAAGGATAACAGCGGTCTAAACCTAAAGCATCTGATGATCGGGGCAGAAGGCACACTGGGCATCATCACCGCCGCAACGGTCAAGCTGTTTGCCAAACCCCGCGCCTATGCAACGGCCATGGTCGCTGCCGTATCGCTGGATGCGGCGCTGACCCTACTGCACCGCCTTCAGGCCGCCACCGGCGGCGCGGTCGAGGCGTTCGAATACATGCCCGCCGCCTATATCGACACTCACATGCGCATCATCGCCGGAGCAAAGCCACCCTTTACCGACCGTCATGAGGTCAACATTCTGATCGAGGTAGGTGCCACTGCGCCCCGGGATGCGACCCCGCTGGACGACGGTTCTGTCCCGATTGTCACGCTGCTGGAACATACGCTGGCCAACATGATGGACGACGGCCTAGTTCTGGATGCCGTGACGGCCCAGTCTGAACAACAGCGCAGCGAAATGTGGGCCCGGCGCGAAGCAGCTGCAGAGGTGACGTTTGCCCGCCGCCCCTTCGTCAACATGGATATCGCGGTGTCCCTGCCCGACGTCCCCACCTTTATGGCTGAGGCGCACAACCGGCTGCTGGCACTTGATCCCGACGCGGACGATCTGTCCGTTGCACATCTGGGCGATGGCAACGTGCATTACACCGCCTATCCCAGCCGCGTGGATGCAGACCTTGATGCCGCGATCCGCGAGGTAGTGGATGATGTTGTGCAAGAGCTTGGCGGCTCTTTCAGCGCTGAACACGGCGTGGGGCTATCAAAGCTGGATAGCATGGCGCGGCGCAAGGATCCGGTCGCGCTGGATGTCATGCGGGCAATCAAAGACGCACTTGATCCGACGGGCATTCTGAACCCTGGCAAGATGATCCCGCCGAAGTAGCCGCCCCTAGTCAAAAAAGCCGGGCCCGGCGCGTTCCAGCAACTTGGCGGCCATTTCCCGGCCCATCTGCGCACCGTCCGCGACAGGGCCGGTCATGTCGTCGGATAGCACGCGGGTGCCATCCTCGCGCAGGATTTCGCCGCGCAGGCGCAGATTGCCGCCCTCAAGCTCTGCCAGACCGGCAATCGGCGTTTCGCATGATCCGTCCAGCGCCAGCAAAAGCGCACGTTCTGCCGCCAGCCGGTATCCGGTTTCGGCGTCATGGATCGCCTCTAGCATCTGGGCGGCGCGGCTGTCGCTCGCACGGCGCTCGATCCCGATGGCCCCCTGCGCAACCGCGGGCAGCATGTCGTCGGCGCTGATGGCGTGGTGTGGGACGTCGTCCATGCGCAAACGGTTCAAGCCCGCCATGGCCAGAAAGGTCGCCGTGGCGACTCCGTCATCAAGCTTTTTCAACCGGGTCTGCACGTTACCGCGAAATTCGACCACATTCAGATCGGGACGCCGCGCCTTAACTTGCGCGCGGCGGCGCAGCGACGACGAGCCAACCGTAGCCCCCTGCTGCAAATCAGCCAGTCCCGCGGCTGTCCGGGAAACGAAAGCATCGCGCACGTCTTCACGCGGCAGATAGGTATCTAGCAGCAGACCGTCCGGTTGCAGGGTTGGCATATCCTTCATGGAATGCACGGCAATATCGATATCGCCGGCCAGCAACGCCTCTTCAATCTCGCGGGTGAACAGGCCCTTGCCGCCGATTTCTTTCAGCGGGCGATCGATGATCTGATCGCCGGTCACTTTAATGATTACGATGGTAAATGCCTCGAATGACAGATCAAAAGCGACCGCCAAACGCTCACGGGTTTCATTGGCCTGAGCCATTGCGAGGGGCGATCCTCGGGTTCCGATCTTGAGCGCGGCGGCGGGTGTGGGCAAATTCAACATCATGTATCAACTGTTAGCCCTGCCAATCTGGCTTGACAACAGCCCTGCGCGTTGCGACCAAACCCGCAACACAAAGGACGTCCCATGCCTCAGCAAAAGACCATTCTGCGCGCCCTAGCGGGTGAAACCCTGCCCACGCCCCCGATTTGGATGATGCGGCAGGCCGGGCGGTATCTGCCGGAATACAAGGCGACCCGCGCGAAGGCCGGCGATTTTTTGTCGCTGTGCTACAACCCAGAGCTGGCGGCAGAGGTGACGTTACAGCCGATCCGCCGCTACGGTTTTGACGCGGCGATCCTGTTTGCGGACATCCTGCTGTTGCCGCAGGCTTTTGGGGCGGATCTGTGGTTTGTCACTGGCGAAGGACCGCGCCTGTCCACGATCACCGATCAGGCTGGTCTGGGCAAGCTAGGCCCCGTAGATGAAATCGACGCCGTGCTGTCGCCTGTTTATGAAACGGTCAAGATCTTGTCGCGCGAATTGCCCAAGGAAACGACGCTCATCGGCTTTGCCGGCGCGCCTTGGACTGTTGCGACTTATATGATTGCAGGCCAAGGCACCCCTGATCAGGGCCCTGCCCATGCGCTGAAGGATCAAAACCGCCCCGTGTTCGAGGCGCTGATTGCAAAGATCACCGAAGGCACGATCCATTACCTGTCGCGCCAGATCGACGCCGGGGCAGAGGTCGTCAAGATTTTCGACAGCTGGGCCGGATCGCTGCAGGGCGATGATTTCGCGAAATACGCGGTGGAGCCTGCGCGTCAGATCACGGCCGCGCTGAAGGCCAAGTATCCGCATATCCCCGTCATCGCGTTTCCGCGCGGTGCTGGCACCCGCTATCAGGGGCTGCATGCCGCGATTGGTGCCGATTGCATTGCGCTGGATGACGGTGTCACGCCAGAATGGGCCGCGGGCCATGTGCAGATCGATGGCTGCGTGCAGGGCAATCTGGCGTCCCGGCACATGGTGACGGGCGGGAAGGATTTAATCCGCGAAACCCGCAAGGTTGTGCAGGCCTTCAGCGGTGGGCCGCACATCTTTAACCTTGGCCACGGCATCACCCCCGATGCAGACCCGGCGAATGTGCAGTTGATGATCGACACCGTTCGCGGCATATGATGTACGTGCCTCCGGCGTTCCAAGAAGACCGTACCCATGTGCTACGCGCAGCTGTGGATGACATAGTCTTTGGCGCGCTGGTCACGCAATCGGATGACGGCCCTGTCGTCACCCATGTGCCGATGATGCTGACCGGGCCCGATGACGCGATGGTGCTGGAAGCCCATGTCGCGCGGGCCAACCCGCATTGGCGTAGCACCGGACAGGCGGTCGCAATATTTCAAGGGCCGCATGCCTATATCAGACCGGGGTTTTATCCGTCCAAGGCAGACACAGGCAAAGTCGTCCCGACCTGGACCTATATCGCTGTGCACGCCCACGGGATGTTATCCGCCGTGCAGGATGGCGATTGGCTGCACGCCCATGTCAGCGCCATGACAGACAAGATGGAATCCGGCCGGCCTGCCCCTTGGGCGGTAAACGATGCCCCCGCCGACTACATCGCCAGCCTGCAGCGCGGCATCGTTGGATTGCGCCTGCCGGTCACACGGCTGACCGGGGCGTGGAAGGTGAACCAGCATAAATCACAGGCAGACCGTGCTGGCACAGTGCAGGGACTGGCAGCCAGCGGACCGATGGGCCTAGTCCTTGCGCAGGTTCTGCAGCCCAAGGACTAGACACGCGGCTTAGCCGCCCGTCAGACCTTCAATTGCAGGCAGCGGCACAGGTTGGGCGACAAAGGCTTTCTTGCGCTTTTCATAAAAGGCATTGCCGCCAGCGGTCGCGACGTAGTGCATGTTGTCATAAGAAAAACTGTGGCCCGCCTGATGAAAGAACTTGGCGTCGCCGATCATCGGGTGCCGTTCGCCCCGCATCACGGACACCGCCGCCTCTTGTACACGCGGCAGGCCGTTGGCGTTCATCGGGCGCGACATCACGCCGGGCGCGAACTGGTTCTTTTGCCCAACAACGCCGCAGACCGTATCGGGAAATTCGCTCGCACGAACGCGGTTCATCACAACGTTTCCGACCGCAAGCAGACCGTCACGGCTCGATCGGTTCGATTCGAAGAACATCGCCCGCTCAAGACATTCCAGCGCATCCGTGTCCCCCCTGGCAAAGCTGCGCGTCGCGGCTGCATCCTTATCGCCGCCCAACATCCCGCAGCCGGTCAGAGAAATCGCCACGGCGATCAGGCCCACCCACTGCAGTGCTTTGCCGGATTGGTTCATTGCGCGTTCCCCGCTTATTTTCAACGCTTAGCCTATGCGCGGCAGGATGCGCCGCTCAAGCCCTGCAATGCAGCAACGGGCCCCAGCTTCCGCCAGCCAGCGGACACCCGCCGACGCACCCAAGACAATTGCGCTGCCAATCTGCTTAAAACGGCATCAAGATCAGGCACGCATCAACCCGCCGCGCGGGTCCCTGTGCACCCCCCGAACCGCGCGGTGTCAGACCCATTTTGCCAGCGGCGGCAGGCTCATCAAAACGGCGTTCGCGTCGTGGCCCGTGGCCAAGCCGAACTTGGTCCCCCGGTCATAGACAAGGTTGTATTCTGCATAAAGGCCGCGATGAATCAGCTGTGTATCCTTGTCCGCATCGGTCCACGCCAGCGTGCGGCGACGGTCCACCAAGGGCTGATAGGCAGGCAAAAAAGCGCGCCCGATGTCCTGCGTCAGGGCAAAGTCCGCGTCCCAGTCGCCGGTGCAGTGATCGTCCATAAAAATACCGCCGACACCGCGCGCGCGGTTTCGGTGCGGGATATAGAAATACTCGTCCGCCCACGCCTTGAGCCGAGGATAAAGATTAGTGCCGTGCGGGTCCAAGTGCTGCTGCTGCACAGCATGGAAATGAGCGGTATCATCTACATACTCGATGCAAGGGTTCAAGTCGGACCCGCCGCCGAACCACCAGGCGTGCGGCGTCCAGAACATGCGGGTGTTCATGTGCACGGCGGGGGCATGGGGATTCTGCATATGTGCGACAAGGCTGATGCCAGATGCCCAGAACCGCGGGTCGCGGTCCATGCCCGGCACGCCGCGGGCGGCCATCGCGCGCTGCGCTGCCTCGCCCAAAACGCCGTGGACGGTAGATGTGTTCACGCCGACCTTTTCAAAAACCCGCCCGCCGCGCATCACGGACATCAGGCCACCGCCTGCCTCTGATCCGTCGTCCGACGTGCGGCGCGTCTCTGTCCTATCGAACCGGCCAGCGGGCAGGTCTGCGGTGGGGCCTGTGGTCTGGGCGTCTTCCAATCTCTCGAACGCGGCGACGATCGTGTCGCGCAGGGTTTCGAACCACGCACTTGCCTGCGCTTTTTCGGTATCCATCATGTCGGTCATCTGGCCCTTGCCCCGCTGTTATTGCATATCATCTTAAAGGGACACTAAGGGTAATGCCAAGCGCCAGACCCTTGGCCACACACCTGCCGGAGACCACTTATGCGGTACCTTCTTCCCCTCGTCCCGCTTGCCCTGCTGGCCGCCTGCGCCACACCGCAACAGCAATGCCTGAACTCTGTTTCAGAGCCACTAGGTGTGAATGCCTTTTTGATCGCGCAGACGCAGGGCAATCTGGATCGCGGCTTTGCCATAGATACGCAGCAGCGCGTTAGCCGCGGGTTCGACATGTGCCGCCAGCGCGACCGCGACGGGGTCTTCTCGACGACGCTCTGCCAAACAACGCGGGTCAAGACGGTCAATGTGCCGCAGGCGATCAACATTAATGTGGAACGCGATACGCTGGATCAGCTGCTTGCGCGGCAGGCGATCTTGGAAAAGCAGGCCTCCGCTGCGGCCAACCAGTGCCGGGCGCTCTATCCTGAATAACGCTCTTGTTTTAGTGGACCGCGATGGCGGCGGGATCGACCAGCGTGCGGCCGCCGTCCAGCGTCACAATTTGCCCCGTCACAAAGCCAGACGCGTCGGAAGCAAGGTATTGCGCCGTGTCCCCGACCTCTGACGCGTTGGCCAGACGGCCCAGAGGCGTGGCGTCGATGATCGCGCCGCGTGCACTTTCGTGATCGCGCATCCATCCCAGCAGGCTGGCCGACAGGACAGACCCGACCGATACGCCATTGACCCGGATCCGCTGCGGCGCAAGGGCGACCGCCATGCTGCGTGTCATCTGGTCCAGCGCCGCGTTCGAGATTGAAAAGCCCATCAGGTCCGGATGGGCCCGCTGCCCTGAGATGGACGAAAGGTTCACGATAGAGCCAATTGGACCCTCTTCGACGTTTGGGGCATTTTGCTTGACGAAGCGCCGCGCTATGGCCTGCGATAGCCGCAGCGGCATCATTAAGTTCTGTTGCATCAGCTCTTCGACAGAGTTGTCTTCGGCGTCCAGCGGCACGGTGCCCGTGACATGCCGGGCAGCGTTTACCAGAATATCCACCCGATCGAAGGCATCGACAGTGGCCGAGACAAGGTTCGCAATGCTCAGCTTTTGGCGCAAGTCACCAGTGAACATGCGCACATGGTCGGCGTCGGCAGACAGATCAGCGATTTCGCGTTCCAGCGCCGCTTCGTCGATGTCGGCGAACATGACATTTGCACCGGCGCGCACGAAATGCCGGGCGACCGCCAGACCAATACCGTTACCGGCACCGGTCACGATTGCCGTGCGGCCTTTGATAGAAAAGGACATGAAGCAACGCTCCGATCAGGATTTCAACGGGCGGGTAGCATAAAACAGCTTATATGCACCATCGCCGGGCAGCTCGTCGACGTTGCGAAAATGCTCGCGCAGCGCGGCCTCGTAGGGCAGATGGCGGTTCGCGACCATCCACAGCTTTCCATGGGGTGCCATCATCCGGGCCGCCGCGGCGATAAAGCCCTGCCCCAATGAGGGCGTGCCCTTAGACCCGGTGTGGAACGGCGGATTCATCACGATACCATCGTATTTTGTCGCAGGTTTGAAGGTCAGCGCGTCACCCCAGTGGAACGCGGCGCGGTCATCGGACACATTCAGGCGAGCGCAGTCCAACGACAGCGCCTCTGCCTCTATCAGATCAAGGGATTTTACACCCTCGCGGCGCAGCACAGCTTGGCTCAGGTATCCCCAGCCGGCACCAAGGTCCGCCATGCGGCCCGGCAGTTTGGCAGGCAGCGCGCCGGCCAACAGGGCAGAGCCCTTGTCGATCGCACCGTCTGAAAATACGCCGGCGGTGGTGTAAAAGCCGTGATCGCCAACTTCGGGCGGCGGGGCAGCCCAATCGGCGAGCTTGTCAGTCGCCGGGAACCAGAACAGGCGGCCTTTGGCCTTGGGCAGGGAGGGCATATCCCCCAGTACAGCCCGCACATCCTTGAACAGGCTATCGGTCCCATCTGTGCGCTGGCCATCGACGACGACAACCTGCCCCATGGCGCAGGCCTGCGCAATCATGGACCGGGCTAAGGCTTTGGACCGGGGGACGGCGACGATCATCGTGGGCGAAGCGGCGGCGTCCTGCGTGACGGTATAACCTGCCTGCGCAAAGGCATTGGCCTCTGGGGCAAAGCCGTGAGCGATGCGGATGTCGCAATCTGCCAACTGTGACAGGTCATAATCGGCAGGGGGGCGCATGACGGTGACGGGCCCCTCTGGAAAGGTCAGCAGGCCGTCGTCAAGGGCGGTGAAGAGGCGGGATGTCGCGGCCATCAGGGCGGGAACAGCGCGGCGGCGCTATTCCTTCTCCATCGTGCATTGCAGCGGATGCTGTTGACGTTGTGCAAAATCCATGACCTGCGCCACCTTTGTTTCCGCGATTTCGTGGCTAAAGACGCCGACGACGGCGACGCCTTTTTTGTGGACCGTCAGCATGATGTCGAACGCCTGCGCGTGCGTCATGCCAAAGAACCGTTCCAGAACCATGACGACGAATTCCATCGGCGTGAAGTCGTCGTTCAGGATCAACACTTTATACAAGGGTGGCTTGGCCGTCTTTGGCTTTGTCTTCAACACAACGCCGATGTCGTTATCACCGTCGTCGTCGTTGGCCGCCATGATGTCGTGTCGCGTCTGCATCGAGACTCTGATCCTGCATCCATGTGAATAGGAATGCTTATATAGTCGGAAATGCTCACAAGAAAACCCCCTGCGCGTCAGCAGGGTCTGGCCATATGGCGGGGCGGCCCAAGGGTGCCCCGCCATATGCTTGCAAGCTGCCTAGCTGGCGATCATGCGCCGGATCTTAGCCAGCGCGCGATCATCGCCTTCCTGATACCCGATGGGTTCGAAAAAGCGGCCCTTATCGTCGAACAACAAAACCGAGGCGGAGTGGTCCATCGCATAGCCGCCACCGTCCAGCGGCACCTGCAGGGCATAGATGCGGAACGCTGCCTCTGCCGCCTTGACCTGCTCTGGCGTGCCAGACACGCCGGTCACGCCCGGCGCACAGGACACATAGTCACGCAGGGTGTCCACGGTGTCACGCTCAGGGTCGACAGTGACAAAGTACACCTGCAGGGCTTGGGCCGCCTTCGGACAGCGCGTCTTGCCAGGTGGTCACATCGCCAAGGGTTGTGGGACACACCTCTGGGCAATCGGTGAACCCGAAAAACACCGCCGTAGGGCCACCCTTCAGACTATCGGCGGCAACGGTGCGCCGTCCATCGTGTTCAGGGCATAATCGCCCTGACCCAGCGTGTCGGTCAGGTTCAGCGGGTCCGCGCCATCAGGCCCGGCCAGTTGCAGCGAGACCACGGCACCAAGGGTCAGCAGGACCACCCGCCACAGCGCGGAACCGGCAAGTTTCATGTTGCGTGTCATTTCCGTCCCCTAGTGCGACATTTTAGCGTCGGAGCCGTCGACGGGCAGAATCACGTCGATCTGGCCGGCCCGTTCGAACGTCGGGGTAATGGAAACGGCCTCGCCCTCGACCAATGGCTGGTTCAAATTCGTAAACATCAGATGAAACCCACCGGGTTGCAGCGTGATGCTCTCGCCCGCGGAAATGATCAGGCCATCGGGCAGTTCGCGCATCCTCATCACGTCACCCTCCATCGCCATTCCGTGGATTTGGGTATCGCCCGCGATGGTGCTGCTGGCATAGATCAGGGTGTCGTCGGTTTCACCTGCGTTGGTCACTTTCAGAGCCCCCCCGCCACCGGTGCATTGGGCAAGGTTGCAGGTGTAACGGTGCCGATGATTGTCAGATCACAAAAAAGTATAGGTTTCGCTGCCCGCATCGTCAATTGCACCAAGGTCCACAGCGCCGTGCTCCATATCACCGTTCGTCATCTGGGCCTGCGCTGCGGCCGCGACTGTCATGGCAGCCACAAGTGTAAGTGTCTTCAGTTTCGTAAGAAAACTCCGGTCTTGCTGGGACGCGTGCGGACAGACCGCAACCCGCGTCTGCGTGATTTTCTGAAAAAGTGCCCCCCGGTGGGGCGCAATGGATCAGACCGGAACGGGGGGCGCGCGGGACCGCACATGGGGATCGCCACCCTGCGGGCCGCTGCTAAAATCGGATAGGACAGCCAGATCGACCGCCACACACAGTCCGAACACACAGGGACTTGCCTTGCAGGTTGGCGGATCCGGCAGCAGGCAGCAAAAGGGGCAATGGTCATGGCCCAGCATCGGGCCGTCGCCGCACAGGTCAGACGCCTCCGCACCAAGGACGACCAGCATCTGAACCGCGGCGGCCTCTGCGAGGGTCGGTGCCTTTTGCGCAGCAGCCGTCACGCTGGCGACCGCGACGATCACAATCGCGGACAGCGTCAGCAGGGTGTGGCGCAGATGGCTGAAAATTGCCAATAAATATAAAGCCTGCGCGCGATCCGTAAGGGGCTATTGCGTCGCTACTCCGCGCGGACACCACATCTATACAGATCAAGGCGTAAAATCCACTACATGTTGAAATTGTGCATAAAGACCACAGTGAAATCCATTGATAATTAGCTATTTTCGCCGATGCGGTGCCTGTGCTAGCATAATCTAAATAATAATGGTCACCGGAAAAATCCGGGGCTTTGAGGCAGATTCGTAAGAAGAGGCAAGAGACGTGCAAAACCGTCCCCATACCCGCGCTGTGCGTGCCATTTCCATGATGCTGTTCCTTGCGTTGACGCCGGTGGTAGCATTTGCTGCCCCCTACGCCGCCTACGTCATGGACGCCCGCACCGGAGAGCAGCTGTATTCGCAAAACGCCGATACCCGGCTGCACCCCGCATCCCTGACCAAGATGATGACCCTTTATATTGCGTTTCAAGCCATCCAGCGCGGCGAGATCACGCTTGACTCCATGGTCACCGTCAGCAGCAACGCATCGTCCGAGCCGCCCAGCAAGCTAGGCTTGAAGACCGGCCAGCAGATCAAACTGCGTTACCTGCTGCGCGCCGCTGCCGTGAAATCCGCAAACGACGCCGCTACAGCGATTGGCGAGGCGATTTCGGGATCCGAGGAAGCCTTTGCCGTGCGGATGAACCGCACCGCCGCCGCCATGGGCATGACCAACACCACATTCAAGAACGCCAACGGGCTGACCCAGTCGGGCCACCTGTCAACCGCCCGCGACATGAGCGTCCTTGGACGCCACGTGATTTACGACTTCCCCCAGTACTATAACCTGTTCTCGCGCCGGACAGCCGATGCGGGAATCGCCGAAGTGCGCCACACTAACCGCCGGTTCCTTGACAGCTATCCCGGCGCGGACGGCATCAAGACCGGCTTTACAAACGCTGCCGGCTTCAACCTTGTCGCTTCCGCCCAGCACGGGCAGGAACGCATCATCACCACAGTGTTCGGTGGCACCTCGACCGCCGAGCGGAACGGTAAGGTCAAGGAACTGATGGACATGGGCTTTAGCCGAGCACCAGCAAACGCGACGCTGCAGCGGCCCCAGCCTCCAGCCGCCACCCCCCCGGCAACCGATCCGCTGCTGGTGTCCTCTAACGTCGGCCCGGCCACCAATGGCGGCGCGGGTAAGACCGTCCGCGTATCGGGCCGCGTAACCCGCAGCCTGCGCCCTGCCGCCCGCCCGACGCAGGCCGTCAGCGCGCCTTTCATGCTGGCCGTGGACACCGATCTAATCAATTCGGTCCTGGCAGAGGCCGTTCAGGTCGCCGCCGTGGCCCCTACAGCGATAACCCCCGCAGCCCGCGAGGTCGTGACAAGGATCTCGACCTCCGGCGGGCGTCATTGGGGCGTGAACGTCGGCCGTTACAATTCCCGCTACGAGGCTGAAAAGGCGCTTCTGCGCGTTGCTTTGAACGAAATGAGCACGCTGGACGGTGCCGTGCGGCGTGTGACGCAGAATGCGCGCGGCTTTGATGCAAACTTCATGGGTCTAACGCGAGAAGGCGCCGATCTGGCCTGCCGACGGTTGCAGGCCCGTAGTCAATCGTGTTTCATGATCGGGTCAGAGGGTTAACACCCCTCACCTGCGACAATCGGATGGCCGATTTGGACGATCGTTCGCCATCTGTGATGCCGACGCTGCCGGGAAACCGGCGGCGTCGTTTTCTTTTGGGGGTCCGGCAAGAGCGCGCGCCGTCCCCCTACCCTGCTGACGTTCAGGCGGTTCCGCGCACCGACCGATCGTTCGTGATATTGAACTCCATGCCGTCCAGCAACTCTTCCAGATCGGGGCGGGCGGCAGGCCCGTTCGAAATAATGACCAGCATTAGGGTGCCATTGGGGCGAATAGCAAAGGCACCGGGTTCAGGAAACAAGGCCGTCGTTTCCGCATCCGACAGAGGCTCTGAGATATAAAGCCCAAGCGCGCGCATCTGCGCCTCTATCATGCCGTAGCACAGTTCAAAGTCCCAGCCGAATTCGGCGTTGTCTTCCATGGTCTTGTCTTGCGTATCTGCAGACACGACGACAAAGTCCATGACGTCGGCCCACTGTGGCCGCACGGCGTTCAGCTTGTTCAGGAACCGCTTGCAGCGCTGCCAGTGACGGCCGCGATAGACGAACAGCATCGTCCAGCAATCCTCTGGCTGACCGAACGCGATGGATCCATCCTAGCCTGAGATGGCAAAGCTAATCTGTTCAGCTTGCGCGCCGACGTCCGGTTTGAGTGTTGTCATCTGCTGTCTTACTAATCCAGATTAAGGAATTGGCTCGCGGCGCACTGGCCCGAATCGCCTGGGGTCAGCAAGTCACAATACCCGGATCAACCTCGCGTCATACGGCACGCCCTTCGAACGCGGCGGCCATCAGGGCACGGGTGTAATCGGTCTGCGGCGAGTCAAAGATATCTGACGCGCTCCCCGCCTCGACCACATCGCCCTGCTTCATCACCATGACCTTGTGCGACATCGCGCGCACGACCTTCAGGTCGTGGCTGATAAAGATATAGGCCAGCCCATAGCGCTGCTGCAGATCGCGCAACAGATCGACGATCTGCACTTGAACCGTCATATCCAGCGCGCTTGTCGGCTCGTCAAGCAACACCAGTTTTGGGCGCAGGATCATGGCACGAGCGATAGCGATCCGCTGGCGCTGGCCGCCGGAAAATTCGTGCGGGTAGCGGTCCATCAGGGCCGGATTAAGGCCGACCTCCTCCATGATCTCTGCCACCATGTCGCGAGGTTTGCGGATGGGATCTATTCGGTGGATCGTCAGACCTTCGGCGATGATCTGTTCGACCGTCATGCGCGGGGAAAGGCTGCCAAAGGGGTCTTGGAACACGATCTGCATGCCTGACCGAAGGGGCCGCATCTGGCGCTGATTATGCCCCTGAATATCCTGCCCCTGAAAAGTAATCCGTCCTTCGGAGGCGATCAGCCGCATCATCCCCAGCGCCATCGTCGTCTTGCCCGACCCCGATTCGCCCACGATACCCAAAGTCTCGCCCGCACGGACGGACAGGTTGGCGTCATTCACCGCCTTAATGTGTCCAACTGTGCGTTTCATCAGGCCCCGGCGTATAGGAAACCAGATTTTCAGATGCTCTGTCTGTGCAATCATCGGCGCATCGTCCGCAACCGGCCCAGGATGACCTACCGATTCGGCGGCCAGAAGCATCTGGGTATAGGGATGCTGAGGGCTCGCGAAAATCTCGGCCGTGGGACCTGTTTCGACGATCACGCCGTCCTTCATCACGCAAACCCGGTCCGCGATCTTGCGCACGATGGTCAGGTCGTGGGTGATGAACAGCATCGACAGGCCAGAGTCCCGCTTCAGCTCTGCCATCAGTTCCAGAATTTGCGCTTGAATGGTGACGTCCAGCGCCGTGGTAGGTTCGTCCGCGATCAGCAAATGCGGGCCGTTTGCCAGCGCCATCGCAATCATCACGCGCTGACGTTGGCCGCCAGACAACTGGTGGGGATAGGCCTCCAGCCGCTCTTCGGGGTCGCGAATGCCGACTTGGGTCAGCAGCTCGATCACGCGCGCACGCACAGCGTCGCCGCGTAGGCCTTGGTGCAATTCGATACTCTCGCCCAGCTGCCGCTGAATCTGGTGCAGAGGGTTCAGGGACGTCATCGGTTCTTGAAAAATAAAGCTGATGTCGTTGCCGCGCACGCGCATCAGATCGCGTTCAGGCGCGCCGACCATCTGGGTGCCGTCATAGGTGATCGACCCTGTGACCTGCGCAGAATCGCCCAGCAGTTGCACCGTGGACAGGGCGGTCACGGATTTGCCCGACCCGCTTTCGCCCACCAACGCGACGGTTTCGCCCTTATACACCTGAAACGACACCCCCCGCACGGCGTAGGTCGTGTCCCCGTCCTGCCGGAAAGAGACGTTCAGGTCGCGGACATCAAGCAGGACGGTCAAGAGAAGGTCTTTCTGGGGTCAAACGCATCGCGCACCCCTTCGAATATGAACACCAGCAGCGACAACATGATCGCAAAGGTAAAGAAGGCGGTAAAGCCAAGCCAAGGCGCTTGCAGATTTTGCTTGGCTTGCAGCGTCAGCTCTCCCAATGATGGGGCCGACGACGGCAGGCCGAAGCCCAGAAAGTCGAGCGTTGCCAGCGTGCTGATGCCCCCGGTAATCAGGAACGGCAACATCGTGACCGTGGCGACCATGGCGTTCGGCAGGATGTGGCGGATCATGATCGTCCGGTCCCGCACGCCAAGCGCACGTGCAGCGCGGACATATTCGAAATTGCGAGCGCGCAGGAATTCGGCGCGCACAAGGCCCACCAGCGACGTCCAACCGAATAGGACTATCAGGAACACTAACAGCCAGAAACTTCGCCCCAAAATGGCGAACATGATGATGATGACATAGAGCGACGGGATGCCGGACCAGATTTCAATCACCCGCTGAAAGGTCAGATCGACCCAGCCGCCGAAATAGCCCTGCACTGCCCCCGCGACGATGCCGATCAGCGACGAGGCGACAGTCACGATCAAGGTGAACACGATGGACAGCCGGAAACCATAGATCACACGGGCGACGACGTCGCGCTTGGTATCGTCCGTGCCCAACCAGTTATTCGCATCTGGCGCAGACGGGGCCACGCCCGGCACGTCCACGATGGTGTTATAGCTGTAGGGGATAAGCGGCCAGACCATCCAACCCTTGCTGTAATTCGAATCGTCGATCGTGCCTGCGTCTGATGCCGAGATCGTAGCTTCGGGATCATCGAAACACATGTCTGCCAAACCGCCCGTAGCGATCAGGCATTTGACCTCAACGTCGGTATAACCTGCCTCTGTGAGAAAATCGCCGCCATAGTCTGCCTCTGAATAGAAGCTAAAGATCGGCATCCGCAGTTCGCCGCGGTAGTCGACCAGCAACGGTTTGTCGTTGGCGATGAATTCCGCCAGCAGCGACAGGCCGAACAGGATCGCAAAGATCCATAGCGACCAGACCGCCCGGCGGTTGCGCTTAAAATTGCGCCAGCGGCGCTGGTTCAGGGGCGACAGGTAAGGCGCGGGGGTCTTGGCCGCGCCCATCAGCGCCTGTTCATGCGGGTCGATATTGGTCATGTCAGCCCCTCGCCTCGAAATCGATGCGCGGATCGATGAACATATAGGTGAGATCGGTGATGATCCCGACGGCAAGCCCCATCAGCGAAAATGCGAACAGCGTGCCGAAGACGACCGGATAATCGCGGGCCACGGCCGCCTCGTATCCCAAGCGGCCCAAACCATCGAGGCTGAACAGCGTCTCAATGATCAGCGAGCCGCCAAAGAAGACCGAGATGAACAGCGCCGGAAAGCCGGAAATCACGATCAGCATCGCGTTGCGAAAGACGTGGCGATACAAGATTGTCCGCTCACCCAGACCCTTGGCCTTGGCGGTCAGGACATACTGCTTCTTGATCTCGTCCAGAAAACTGTTCTTGGTCAGCAGGGTTAGGGTCGCGAAGCTGGCGATGGTCATCGATAGCACCGGCAGCGCGATATGCCAGAAGTAATCGCCGATCTTGCCCAGCAAGGACAGGTCATCAAAGTTCGTGGAAGTCAGCCCCCGCAGCGGGAAAATGCGCCAATAACTGCCGCCTGCAAACAGAACGATCAGCAGGATCGCGAACAGAAAGCCGGGGATCGCATAGCCGACGATGATCGCCCCGCTGGTCCAAGTGTCGAATTTCGACCCGTCGCGCACCGCCTTCTTGATCCCCAGCGGGATCGAGATCGCGTAGGCGATCAGCGTCGTCCACAGGCCAAGAGTGATGCTGACCGGCATCTTTTCCATGACCAGATCGAACACAGAAATCGACCGGAAATAGCTTTGGCCGAAATCAAAGCGAACGTAATTCCACATCATCGAAACAAAGCGTTCCAGCGGCGGCTTATCGAAGCCGAATTCCTTTTCCAGCTCTGCGATGAACCCCGGCGGCAGGCCACGCGAGCCGATGTAGTCGCTGCCGCCGCCATCGACCAGCTCGCCCCCGCCACCGCCAGAGATGCCTTCGAAAACATCTCCGCCGCCTTCCATTTGGGCTATTATCTGTTCGATCGGGCCGCCGGGGACGAATTGCGTCAGGGTAAAGTTAACCACCATGATCCCGACCAAAGTCGGAATTACCAGCAGCAGACGGCGTAGGATATAAGCGCCCATTTCAGATCAGCGCAGCGCGCCGGACGCCTTCAGCGCCTCGGCTTTACCCGCGTTGAACCACCAGAAATCGGTCTCTCCCAGTGCATAGGGCGGCAGTTCCGCGGGGTGTTCGAACATGTCGTAATAGGCAACGGTGTAGACCGCCTTGAACCATTCGGGCACCCAAAAGCCATAAGACCGCAGCACGCGGTCCAGTGCGCGGGTCGCAGCGTGCATATCATCCGACCTCTGGGCGGCGACCACCGTATCGATCAGGCTATCGATCGCCGGGTCTGCCAGCCCCATCAGGTTGCGGCTGCTGTCCTCGGCGGTTTCCGAGCCGAACCACTGCTTCAGCTCTGTCCCCGGCTCCAGCGCCATAGAGAACGAGTGAGTTACGACATCCCAATCGCCAGAGCGGGTGCGCTCGGTTTCCTGCGCGGGATCGACGCGGTTCAGCTTTGCATTCACGCCCAGTCGCTTCAGGTTTTCGACGTAAGGATTGATCACGCGGTCAAATGCGGGGCTGCTTTCCAGAAAAGACACATCCAGCGTTTTTCCATCCTTGCGGCGAATACCGTCACTACCGGCGGGCCATCCGGCCTCGTCCAGCAGAGCAGAGGCGTGGCGCAGATTGCCGCGATCCAGCTGGCTGGCAGAGGATGTCGGGGCCATCGAGACTTCCTCCGTCAGGATCGCGGCGTCCAGCAAGCCCTGATCGACAAGCGGCTGCAATACGGCGACTTCTTCTGGCGTGGGCGTGCCCTTGGCCTCCATCTCGGTGTTGGCCCAGAAGGATTCGACGCGGTCGTAAAGGCCATAAAACAGTGTCTCGTTCGACCATTCAAAGTTGAACATCAGGCGAATCGCTTCACGGACTTTGGGGTCCTGAAACTGGTCACGCTTGAGGTTGAAAACGAACGCCTGCGCGCGTGGCAGGCTGCCGTCGGGCAATTCGGCCTTAATAACGCTGCCGTTCTGGATGCCCGGAAAATCGTAACCCGTGGCCCAGCTGAGGGACGAGTTTTCAGCCCGGAAGGTATATTCGCCCGCCTTGAACGCCTCAAACGCGGTGTCGCCGTCGGCGAAGTATTCAATGCGAATGCTGTCAAAGTTATTACGCCCCACGTTGATCGGCAGGTCCGCACCCCAGAAATTCGGGTTTCGGCCATAGGTCAGCGTGCGTCCATAGTCGAAATCCGCCAGCATGTAGGGGCCGGTCCCCATTGGCGGCGTTTTCCACGTTTCATCAATCCGCCGCCCGTCGCGTTCCCATTCCACCTTGGAAAACGGTGGAAATGTCGCAGCAAGGCCAATGCGATCGCGCAGGGGGGCTTCTGCACCAAAGCTGAACTTAATCTGGTAGGGGTCCAGCACTTCGACCTGCGTGATCTGGCCGTCAAAGGCCGCGCGGAATTCCGGCAGGCCCTGCTCCATGAAGGTGTCGTAGCTGAACTTGATGTCCTCGGCGGTCATCGGGCTGCCGTCGGAAAAGGTCACATCGTCGCGCAGATTGAAGATCACAAAGGACAGATCCTGCGGATACTCCATCGTTGTGCAGAGATAGCAATACAGCGCCGTGGGATCGTCGGCGGTGGTCGTGACAATCGCCTCGAATGGGATGGTCGACAGCACCGCAGTATTGCCACCGCGGAAATAAGGGTTGTATCCATCAAAGGTGCCGGGTGCCCATTCCGCGATCTCTCCGCCCTTGGGGGCGTCGGGGTTCACATAGTCCAGATGCGCGAAGTCAGCGGGATATTTCAGATCGCCGAAATAGGAATAACCATGCGATTTGACTAGATCCTGCGCAACCGCCTGCCCTGCCAAAAAGATACCCCCCAGCAGCAAAACCGAACCGGCCAGCCAATTCTGAGGCCGTGTCAGAGCAAGGGCGCGGGGGCGGCGGATGGTCTGGGGCATCAAAGTCTCCGGTTGATGGGCTGCGTCACACGCTAGCGCCCCCGAGCGGGGCAGTTCAAGTTGCGAAAATGTAATGTCTTCGCGATCCCGGCATGAGGCAACAAAAAACCGCGCCCGTAGCGGGGCGCGGTTGAAAACTTGCGCAGATCAATTACTGCGATCAGCCCGGGTTAGTCGCCAGATAGGCGATCAGGTTCGCGCGGTCTTCTGGCTTGGCCAGACCCTTGTACGACATCTTGGTCCCGGGGGCCCACTCACCGGGGTTCTGCAGGAAGTGGTAAAGGTTCTCTTCGCTCCAGACGTCGGCGACCTGTTCCAGCGCGCCAGAATAAGCGTAACCCTCTATCATGTCGACACCACGGCCAACGACACCGTGCAGGGACGGGCCGACGCCGTTCTGACCTTCGGCCAGAGCGTGGCAGGACCGGCAGTTCCGGAATACACCTTCGCCTGCGGCCGCGTCAGCGGCAGCAAAGGCCACGTCAAACGGAACTTCTGCTTCGGCAGGAGCGGCTTCGCCGCCTCCGCCCGCTTCGGGAACCTCAATCATATAGGCTTGTTCGGCATGCTCGCCGTCGTGGCTGCTTTCGCCACTTACATAGATGGTTTCAGCCACCCAGCCGCCCAGTAAAAACACGAGAAGCGTGCCGCAAAGGCCGCCGACTACCTTGGTCATCGTCATTGTGTCGAACATGTCGCGTTCCACCCCGCTTTGATCATTTGCGCTCTAGTATCCGTTTCCACCCCCGATACGCAAGCTATAGTGGCGCGACGAAACGACCTGTTTGTCGCAAATGCTGCCAATTTGTCTGGGGGGACACTACATGCCTGCAAAAATCGCCTTTCAGGGCGAACTGGGTGCCTACGGCCATCAGGCCTGCGCCGAGGCCCGCCCCGATCATGAGCCCCTGCCCTGCGGCACCTTCGAGGATACGATCGAAGCCGTGCGCAAAGGCGACGCCGAACTGGGCATGATCGCGATTGAAAACTCGACCTATGGCCGCGTGGCCGATGTCCATTCGCTGCTGCCCGGCAGTGGCCTGCATATCGTGGACGAAGCGTTTGTCCGTGTGCACGTCAATCTGCTGGGCGTGCCGGGGGCAAAGGTCGCCGACGTGAAAGAGGCGCACGGCCATGTCGTCGTGCTGCCGCAGTGTTCGGGCTTTCTGCGCGAGCATGGCATCAAGGGCGTCGTCAGCTCAGACAACGCCCGCGCCGCGCGTGAAGTTGCAGAAAAAGGCGACGCAACCCAAGGCGCCCTGGCGTCAGAGCTGGCCGCCGACATCTATGGCCTACACGTCCTTGCCCGCCATATCGAGGATCACGCCCGCAACACGACCCGTTTCGTCATTATGTCACGCGAGCCTGATTTGCGCCGCCGGGGACGCGGGCCGATGGTGACGTCATTCGTGTTTCGTGTGCGCAACATTCCTGCCGCGCTTTACAAGGCGATGGGCGGTTTTGCGACCAACAGCGTGAACATGACAAAGCTGGAAAGCTACATGGTCGGCGGCAATTTCACCGCGACCCAGTTTTATGCGGAAATCGAAGGCCACCCCGACGACCGCAATGTCCAGTTGGCGCTGGAAGAGCTGGATTACTTCACCGACGAAATCAAACTGATGGGCGTCTTCCCCGCCGCCCCGCGCCGGCATGAGCGCAGCGACTAAACGCTGCGCTTGTCGCTCTCGATGCCTTTGGAAAATTCGGCGACTCGCTTTTTGAACCGGTTGGTCAGATTCGATTTCGCCAGCTTCAACGATTGCAGCAGCAAACGCGCGGACAGCGATTTTGCCGACAGATCAATCGAGACTGAAAGGCGCGTTCGCTGCGGCGACAAGGCCACCAGTTCCACAGTCGTCTTGCCGTCCAGCCCGTTGGAGGCAAGATCGATCACCACGTCGGTCGGCGCATGCATGCTAGCGACAACCGCCCGCAAGCACTGTTCGCGGCTGCGAAAAGTAAAGGCAACATCCCAGATAGACCCGATCGCGACCGGCTGCCCTGGATCCATCCGGCACACATCCGCGCCCCGGCGCATCATCTGACGCTCGAACCCGGCGAAATCTGTGACCTGCGCATAGACTTGGTCGATCGGGGCTTCGATATCTTCGCGTGCGCTGAATTTCATCGGGTGTGCCTTGTCCTGTCCTGTCCTGTCCCGCAGCCCTGCTCTCTACTCGCATCAAAGGCTTAATCAAGCCTGTCCGCCAACCAATTTTCTAGCAGGAAGTGGGCGATTGCACCCTTCCTTGCTGGGTTGATATCCGGGTGTCGCCCGGCGAATACTTCGGCCATCTCTTCGCGGGTGACCCATCGGGCATCCTCGATCTCAGCCGGATCGATGGTGATCTCGCTGCTGACCGCCTCGCCGGCCATGCCGCACATCAGTGATGCGGGAAACGGCCAAGGCTGGCTGGCCAGATAGCGCACAGGGCCGACGCGCACGCCGGATTCCTCAAAGACTTCGCGGCGCACGGCGGCTTCCAGCGTTTCGCCAGGCTCGACGAAACCCGCCAGCAGGGAATACATCCGTTCCGGCCAGCCGGGCGAGCGGCCCACCAGAACGGAATTACCATGCATGATCAACATGATGACCACAGGGTCAGTGCGCGGAAAGTGGTGCCGCCCGCAACTGGGGCAATTGCGTTGCCATCCGCCCATGGCCAGATCGCTGGCTGTGCCGCAATTCGCACAAAACCGATGGCTGGCGTGCCACATGAACATCCCCCGCGCCGTGGCGGCCAGTTCAGCCTCCAGCGGGCTAAGCCGGGTCATGACGCCGCGCAGTTCAGCAAAGGCAGGCCCACCCTGCATAGCCGGATGGACCTGCAAACTGGCATCCAGAAAGCTGTTCAGAGCGCCCGTATCTTCATCATCCTGCGGGGTCCAACCGGACAGATCAGCGGCAAAAACAGCCGCCCCGTCCACGCGCCCCAGCATAAGCCGGTCGGGCGCTGCCTCTGCCAGAACAGGATGATCCGGCGGCACCATCACAAGGCCCCCATCATCCATCAGCGGCTTGCCCTGCCACAGGGCGATCACGCGCGAATCGGGCTGCAGGGCGCGGTCAGCGGCGGTTGCACGCCACTCGGCCGCCCGGTCCAGGCCGCCTCCGGCGAATGTCACGGTCTCAGCTATTTTCATAGTATTGCAATCGCATGGGCCGCTGCGATGCGCAATGATTTGAATAGGGCACAATTCCCCCTAACAATGACCGCGCCAGTGGCCACGCAATTGACGCACAGCGGGTTGCACAGCCCTTTGCCTGCCTCTATATGAAGTATTGAGAGGTTGGCGCGGGCGAGCGCCTCGCCAACCTGGTCAGGTCCGGAAGGAAGCAGCCATAACGAGCCCCGCTTGGGTCGTTGTCAGCCTCTCACCTTTACTTTTTCCCGCCGTTTTCAGGGTCACGCGCATTTGCCCCACCCCAACTCCAAGCAGTGTTCCCGTTGAGCGATCAAGCACTTGATGCATTGGGCTGGTCTGCGTTCGAAATCGAACAGCTGACCGCCGACGATGCATGTCTACACCCCGCCCGCATCAGCAGCGTGCACCGGCGCAATGTCTCTGCCCTGACCGCAAGCGGCCCCCTCACCCTTGTTGCCGATCCCGGTGTCACGACCGCCAGCTTTGCGGTCGGCGATTGGGTGCTCTGCGATCTAGAGGCAGCCCATTTGGTGCGCCGCCTCGACCGCCGCAGTCTGTTGCAGCGCGGGGCAGAGCATAAGACAGGCCAGCGCCAGCTAATCGCGGCCAACCTTGATACTCTGTTCATTGTCACGTCGTGCAATGCTGACTTCAACGTCGCGCGGCTGGAACGCTATCTGGCCTTGGCGCATGACGCAGAAATTGCCCCCGCGATCCTACTTACCAAAGCTGACCAGACCGATGATGACGCCGACTATATCGCGCAGGCGCAGGCGCTTGGCGACTTTCCCGTCCTAGCCATCAATGCAAAGGCTGCGGATGTGGCAGATGCGCTCGCGCCATGGTGCGGGCCGGGGCAGACCGTGGCGCTGGTCGGATCATCCGGCGTAGGCAAGACGACGCTGGCAAATGGGCTGACGGGGCGCGCCGACGACACGCAGGACATTCGCGAAGACGACGCCCGCGGCCGTCACACCACAACTAAACGGTCCCTGCACGCCCTGCCCACGGGTGGATGGCTGATCGACACGCCCGGCATGCGCGGCCTTGCGGTGGCCGATGTTACAGCCGGAATCGACGCAACATTTCCAGAAATCAGCACGCTGACCAACAACTGCCACTTTCGCGACTGCAAACACGAAGGTGAGCCGGGCTGCGCAGTGCAGGCCGCCGTGGACGCAGGCCTGATCGACGCAGAGCGTGTCCGCCGCTATCGCAAGCTGCGGGCGGAAGACGCGCAGGCCACCGAATCGACAGGTGCAGCCCATGCCCGCAAACGCCGCTCTGGCAAACCAACCAAGGCCGCCAGCCGCCGCCGCTAGCGAGTCGCCCAGATGTGCTGCGCGCGCGTCTCGACCGCGCAGAGCCGGACGGCCCGCAACCGCGCAAGGGCGATATCCGGTGCCTCGCCATGTAAGACCATCAGGCGCAAAACCGCCATGCCGGACCTGCCGCAGCCACTTTTACAATGGAACAGGACTCGGTGACCAGCGGCCAGCTGGGCCGTTACGCGGCTTTCAAGCCCCGCCCAACGCGCCGTCGCAGCAGCATCCGGGATACCAAAATCGCCAATCGGCAGCCCCACCCAATCGGGCGGCGCGTGGCTCAGATCCGCACCCAAATCGATATCTAGCGCGGCCATTTCAGCGGGTTCGGTCAGGGACACGACCAACGTAGGCGTCCAGCGCAAGATGGTTCGGAAGTCAGCGGCGTAATCGCCACCAATTCCCGGCATCGGACATAGCCCAAGCTTGCCGCGCCCAACCGGTAGGCGGGCAATTGTGAAGTCAGCCATCATGCGAAACGTCAGCGCGTGCCGCGTCTTAGGTATTGAACAGGAAGTGCAGCACATCGCCATCCTTGACGGTATAGGTCTTACCCTCAGACCGCATTTTACCCGCTTCTTTTGCAGCCTGCTCACCACCTAGTGTGACGAAATCATCATAACCGATGGTTTCAGCGCGGATGAAGCCGCGCTCGAAATCGCCATGTATGACTCCAGCCGCCTTGGGGGCAGAGGTGCCTGCATTGATAGTCCAGGCCCGTGCTTCTTTCGGACCAACTGTGAAATAGGTCTGCAGATGAAGCAAGGCATAGCCCGCACGGATCAGACGATCCAGACCCGCCTCAGCCAGCCCCATTTCGGACAGGAACATCTCTGCCTCTTCGGCGTCCAGCTGGCTGATCTCTTCCTCAATCCGGGCACTGATGACGACGGCAGAGTTCCCTTCCGCCTCGGCCATGGCGCGTACGCGCTCTGACTGGGCGTTGCCAGTCGCACTGGCTTCTTCCTCGACGTTGCAGACATACAGGACCGGCTTTGTGGTCAGCAGTTGCAGCATCCGCCAAGCCTTGGCGTCCTCCGGGTCGACATCGACGATGCGGGCGGGCTTGCCGTCCTCCAGCACCTTCTGCGCGGCCTCCAGCAAGCGGACCTGTTGACCGGCGTCCTTGTCGCCGCCGCGCACCTTGCGCTGCAGGTTGGTCAACCGCTTTTCAATGCTTTCCAAGTCGGACAGCATCAGCTCGGTCTCGATCACCTCCGCATCATTGACTGGGTCAACGCGGCCTTCGACGTGGGTGATATCGTCGTCTTCAAAGCAGCGCAGCACATGAGCGATGGCATCGCATTCGCGTATGTTAGCCAAAAACTGGTTCCCCAGCCCCTCACCCTTGGACGCGCCCTTTACCAGACCCGCGATATCGACAAATGTCATGCGCGTCGGAATGGTCTGCTTGGACCCGGCCATTTCCGCCAGCTTGTCCAAACGCGCGTCCGGCACAGCGACGTCGCCGACGTTCGGTTCAATCGTGCAGAACGGAAAGTTTGCAGCCTGCGCCGCGGCTGTCCGCGTCAACGCGTTGAACAGCGTGGACTTGCCGACGTTTGGCAGACCAACGATCCCCATCTTGAAGCCCATGACGCATCTCCTGTTCCAAATCCCGCCCGGCAATAGCCCTGCAGCCCTGCCCACGCAAGCCAAAGGCTGTGGGAATGCACCGATCCATGCTAGACAGTTGCGACATTCCGCCACAGAATGCGCTTATGCAGCCCTTCCCCTACCTGTTTTCCAATGGCACATGCGAAGAGGCGTTCCTGTTCTACGCCTCAGTCTTTGGCACCGCCCCTGATTTTATGCGGGTCAAGAGATCACCAATGGAACAGGAACTGCCGCCCGAGGCCGCGAGTTGCATCATGCGTGCCAGCTTGGCCATCGGCAGCGGCCATATCTATGGATCAGATGACCTGAGCAAGCCCCGCCATGGCCGAATGCAATGTCATGGTTGAATTACCCGATGTCGCCACCGGACGGCAACACTTAGACGCGCTGTCATAAGGCGGCGACGTGCTGATGCCGTTCGAGGCACATTTCTGGACCCCGGCTTTGGCCCTTTCACAGACCGTTTCGGCATCCGTTGGATGATCGGCACCGAGAGTGCCGCCCCCTCGGATCAGGCGGTACGGTTGCGGCCTTCCCATATCAGTATCCAGGCGAGGATGACAAACATCGGATGCGTTAACCCGCCGCTGAACACCAGCGCAGGGATCCACACCAAAAAGGTGATGATCGCAATGATAGGGCGTCCTGCAAACAAGATCGACAATGGCGGAAGCAGTAGGGCGACTAAATAATTCATACAGCCGATATGGGTGCGCCCCTGTGGATTTCAATTCAGCCCCATTGCATTTGCGCGTCCCTTCGCCCAGAAACACGGCGACCCAAGAAGGATGCCGTCATGTCCCGTATCGACGCGAAATTCGCAGATTTGAAAGCGCGCGGCCAGAAGGCCTTTGTCGCCTACGTCATGGCCGGTGATCCGACCTATGACACCTGCGTCGAGATCGTCAAAGGCCTGCCCGCAGCCGGCGTTGATATCATTGAACTCGGCCTGCCATTCACTGACCCGATGGCAGACGGCATTACAATCCAACTGGCAGGACAACGCGCGCTCGCCGGTCACATGACGCTGGACAAGACGCTGAACATCGCTCGCGAATTGCGTAAGACAGACGACATCACACCGATCGTGCTGATGGGCTATTACAACCCAATCTACTCGCGCGGCGTGCCCAAGTTCCTCGAACAGGCATCAGAGGCCGGGATCGACGGGCTAATCATCGTCGACCTGCCGCCAGAGGAAGACGAAGAACTCTGCCTTCCAGCGCAGGCCGCGGGCCTGAACTTCATCCGCCTCGCGACCCCCACGACAGACGACAAGCGCCTGCCAAAGGTTCTGACCAACACCTCCGGCTTCCTTTACTATGTCTCGGTCACAGGCATCACCGGCACAGCCGCAGCCCAGACCGCCGATGTCGCACCAGAAGTCGCGCGCATCAAATCTCACACCGACCTGCCCGTGATCGTCGGCTTCGGCATCAGAACGCCAGAGGCGGCAGAGGCGATTGCCCATGTCGCGGACGGTGCAGTTGTTGGATCGGCCATTGTGGAAAAGATTGGTGCCGGCGAATCGGTCGCGGACGTCTTGGCCTTCGTCAAATCCCTAGCCGATGGCTGCCACCGCGGCTGAACCGTAGGCACTTCTTCTCGTTGAAAACATCTCGGCGGAATAGGGCCTGCCCGATGGGGGCAGAGCCACCCTTTCTTTCGATTTTTCGACGAAAAATTCGGAGTCTGCCACCGCCTTAGCGCGCCAGTTTCGCAGCCTTTTTCAGCAGCATATCCCGCTTCAGCTTCGTCAGCCGTTCAAAATACATCTTGCCCGCCAGATGATCTATCTGGTGCTGCACGCTGGTCGCCCACAGCCCGACGAAATCCCGGCGGTCCCACTGACCCGCCTCATTCATAAATCGCACCGTCACAGCACGTGGCCGCTTCACCACGGCCGATACGCCCAGCAAACACGGGCTGGCCTCGTCATGGTCGCGAAATTCGACGCTGGCATGCAGGATTTCGGGGTTCGCCATGCGCACCACCTGTCCGCGCGCGGTGCTGGCATCGACAACCGCCAGCCGCAGCGGAATACCCAGCTGCACAGCCGCCAGACCGACGCCCGGCATCGCCTCCATCACATTGACCATATCATCCCAGATCGCACGGATGTCGTCCGTGATCTGCGGCACATCAGCAGCGGGGCTACGCAGGGTGGGGTGAGGCCAAGATACAACGCTTCGCATCACATGATCCTCGCATAATCGGTGCACAGGATACCATCCAGATGGTCCCGCTCGTGCTGAACAATGACGGCGGCAGTCCCGTCGAACAGTTCGGTATGCGCGACGCCGTCCAGATCCTGCCAGCGCAGCAGCACGTCGCGCGGGCGGGGCACGGCGACAGTCAGCATCGGGATCGACAGGCAGGATTCATCGTTCACGGCCAGCGCCACGTTGGACCTTACGATCTCGGCGTTGACAAACACACGCGGCGTGCCCTCGCCGGTTTTCCATGTCACGTCGGTGACAAATATCCGCTGCAGCACACCGATCTGCGGCGCGGCAAGGCCCCGCCCCGGTGCGGCATACATGGCCGCAAACATCTCTTTGCTTAAATCTGCCAGCGCGTCGTCAAACACCGTCACCGGCACACAGACCGCCCGCAGCGCTGCATCCGGCACGGTAAGGATCGGACGAGTCATATCCGCGCCCTTTCACGTTTCAGTTTTTGCATCTTGCGCGTAATCATCTGCCGTTTCAGCGGCTTAAGGTAGTCGATGAACAGCTTGCCATCCAGATGGTCGATCTCGTGCTGCACGCAAGTCGCCCACAGCCCAACGAACCGCTCTGTCTGCTCGGCACCGTCAAGGTTCATCCAGCTCACTTCGACCTCTGCCGGACGCTCTACATCGGCGTATTGCTCTGGGATAGAGAGGCAGCCTTCTTCATAGACGCTGTGAGCTTCACTTTCCCAAGTAATCTGAGGGTTGATCAGTACCATCGGCCGCACCAGAGAAGCGTCGTCTTTGACGCAATCCATCACCAGCAGACGCTGCATCACACCGACCTGCGGCGCGGCAAGGCCGATACCGGGGGCGTCATACATCGTTTCCAGCATGTCGGCGGCCAGAAGGCGCAGATCATCGTCCACCTGCATCACAGCTGCGGTTACCTTTTTCAGGCGCGGGTCGGGGTGGATCAGAATGGGGCGTATACTCATTCCCCCGATCTAGTCGCTGTCCCGCCCATTGCCAAGAAGGACCGCGATTTATCCCTTGGCACCCGATTTACGCCTGCTAAGTTCGGGCGAATCGCAAAAACAGATAAGCCACCATGAATTTTGACACCCCTGTGAGCCGTCGCAATACGCACTGCGTCAAATGGGACGCGATGGAGGCCGTTTATGGCGTATCGCCGGATGATGGGATTGCAATGTGGGTGGCGGACATGGAATTCCGCGCGCCGGATGTCGTTCAGGACGCCGTTGCCGCGATGCATGACCACGGCGTCTACGGCTACTACGGCAACCCCGCACCCTATACCGACGCGATCCGCTGGTGGATGCAAACGCGCCACGGCTGGCAGGTGGATGCGGATGCGATCATGACTACCCATGGCCTTGTGAACGGCACTGCCCTCTGTGTCGACGCCTATACTAAACCCGGCGAATCGGTCGTCTTATTCACGCCCGTCTATCACGCCTTTGCCCGCGTCATCAGAGCGGCAGGCCGCGAAGTCCGAAGCTGCGAACTGGTCAACACCGATGGCCGTTACGAGATGGATTTCGACGCCTACGACGCCCAGATGACCGGGACAGAGCGGATGGTTATCCTCTGCTCGCCCCACAACCCCGGCGGCCGCGTCTGGACCAAGGCTGAACTGCAAGCCGTCGCCGCCTTTGCCAAGCGGCACGATCTGGTGCTTGTTTCCGACGAAATCCACCACGATCTGCTGATGCCCGGCCAGACCCACATCCCCATGGCCCACATCGCCGGGATCGAGGATCGCCTAGTCATGATGACCGCCGCGACCAAGACCTTTAACATCGCGGGAAGCCATACCGGTAACGTCATCATCCCCGACGCCGACCTGCGTGCGCTCTTTGCCGTGCGCATGGCAGCCCTTGGCATTTCAGCCAATAGTTTCGGCCTGCACATGACGACCGCCGCCTATTCACCCAAAGGTGCCGCCTGGGTCGATGAGCTTTGCGCGTATCTGGATGAAAATCGCCGCCTGTTCGACGAGGGGGTCAACGCCATCCCCGGCGTCCACTCCATGCCGCTCGAGGCGACGTACCTTGCCTGGGTGGATTTCACCGGAACCGGCATGAGCACGCAAGAGGTGATCCGACGCGTGCAGCAAGACGCCCTGATTGCACCCAACCACGGCGCGACCTTCGGCCAAGGGGGCGAAAACTTTTTGCGGTTCAATTTTGGCGCACCGCGCACTCAGATCGCCGACGCGGTGGATCGCCTCCAAAAGGCCTTTGCCGACCTGCAGTGATCAGTGGCGGGGCAGCAGTCCTGCAGGCACGTTATCGGTCCGGACAAAGTCGACCGGCGGGTTGTCGGTGACTGCGTTCAGCCATTTGAAGTCAAAGATGCACTCTTCGCCCTCAACTCGGCTGCCAACTATCAGCGCCTGATACAGGTGCCGCATCCCATCATAAATATCTACGCGGCCGCGCAGGCGGTCGCGCGCATCGCAATCGAGCGCCATTCCGTCCCCCCAGAAACGGCGAATTCGTACGATATCGTCGCCATCATGCACACACAGCCGGTTGCCTCGCGCAAGAGATGCGCGGCGCGCGTCCTGCAATCCTTTAATCACGGCATCGGGCAAAAAGTCATTCATGGCAGCGCCTCCTTCGCTGTCAGAATATCGCGCGATTGTAACGATTATTCAAACACCTATTCCGCCGCGCTGCGGCAACGCAGCTGCAGAATAAATCAGTCTTTTTTCACTTTGGGCCGCAATACATGGGGCTTGGCGGCATCATACAGCGCCGAATCCGGAAATCCGTGTTGCGATCCCAGTACAGGCCCGACCATGATCAGCGCCGTGCGCGTGATTTTTGCCTCCCTGACCTTGGCGTGAATGTCGCTCAACGTGCCACGTAGAATCAGTTGATCCGGCCAAGACGCTCGGTAAATCACCGCGACCGGGCAGTCCGCACCATAAAACGGCGTCAGCCGCCGCTCGATATCACGCAGCGCCCTGATCCCCAGATGGATCGCCAGTGTTGCGCCTGTGGCCGCAAAATTCTCCAGCGTCTCGCCTTCTGGCATGCCGGTGGACTTCATGCTCATCCGCGTGAGCACGATCGACTGACCGACCTCTGGCACGGTCAGCTCCGTCCCCATCGCCGCCGCAGCGGCCGCATAAGCGGGCACGCCGGGGATGATCTGATAGTCGACCCCATCCGCCTTCAACCGGCGGATCTGCTCTGCAATTGCACCATAAAGCGACGGATCACCCGAATGCACCCGTGCCACGTCCTGTCCTGCCGCATGAGCGTCAAGAATTTCCGCATGCGTGTCGTCCAACGTCATCGACGCTGTGTCCAAGACCCGCGCGCCCATTGGCGCAATTGCAACCACCTCTTCCGGCACCAATGATCCTGCATACAAACAGACCGGACAGGCCGCGATCAGCCGCGCCGCTTTCAGCGTCAAAAGCTCCGGATCACCGGGCCCGGCACCAATAAAAAAGACCGTCATCAACTTATCCCAACATCATCTTGCTCAAAATACCCCAGCCGGAGGCCCGAATTTCCCCAGAAAATTCGGCTACCCCGCCAGATCGCCGTCAATCTTGCGTGCATAACCACGCGGCGTGAACATGCGCGGCCCGGTCCCCAGTTGCGCCAACCTAGAGTTGCTCGACCCCACCAGCACGACGGTCAGCATGTCGACCTCGTCGACCTCCAGCGCATCCAAGCGTCTATAGCGCACGTATTCCTCTGGTCGCCCAAGCGAGCTGGCCAGCATCACTGGCGTATCCCCGGGCCGATGTTGCAGAAGGATATCCCGCGCTTCTGCCAGTAGCGTGCGCCGCGTCTTGCTCACCGGGTTATAGAAGGCGACGACAAAGTCGCCCTCTGCCGCAGCCTTCAGGCGCCGCAAAATATCATCGCGGGGCGTTAGAAGGTCGGACAGAGAAATCGCGCAGAAATCATGCCCCAGCGGTGCCCCGGCCCGCGCCGCAGCCCCCTGCAATGCGCTCACACCGGGCGAACAGATCACCTCGACCCGCCGCGCGGCATCCGACACGCCCTGCGCCTCTGGCCCGCGATCGAGTAATTCGAACACCAGCGCGCCCATGGCATAGATACCCGCATCGCCGGAACAGACCAGAGCAACATTTTTGCCCTGCCCCGCCTGTTCAAGCGCATAGCGGCAACGCGCCTCTTCGCCCCCCAGCGGAAAATCCGAACGAGCCTTGCCCACGGCCAATGGCCCCAGCAAGTCGATATAAAGACCATAGCCAACAAGCTCTTCAGCCTCGGCGACCAGCCGCGATACCTCGGGTGTGCGCCAGCTTGGTTGGCCCGGCCCGATACCCACGACCGACAGCCGCCCGCGCGGCCGCCCGCGCAACTTTGTCAGCGGGACGTCCACCGCCCCGACCGCACAGGTCGCCATTGCCGCCTTACGTTTTTCCACATGCAGGCGGCCAAGCGGACCTACCTGCGCCAGCGCCGCCGCCTCGGATACACCGTGCGTGCCAACCTCGGCAAAGACGACCTCTGACGGGTGCGCCAGCCGCGGCGTCTCGGCCTCCAGCGCGTCCGCCTCGAACAACCGCAGCGGCACGCCAATGGCCTGCGCCAGCGCGATGATCGCCGGCTCGTCCGCCTTCAGTGCGATTGTGTTGACGCAGGCGACAGCCTCTGGCGCAATCCCCGCTTCTGCCAGCGCCTCATGCACCAGAGAGGCCAAATCAGCCTCTGGACAATTCCGTGCACATCCCACGCCAAGCGCAAAGCGTTGCGGCGTAAATTGCAGGTGATCCGGCCCCAGCCCGGCCACAGGGGCAGTGCCACAGGTGATTGTTACGCCATCCCCTTCGGGCATGTCGGCCAACCATGTCGCCCCATCTGCATCCGGCCCAATCACCCGCGCACCTGCGCCCGACAACAGCAACGCCATCGCCTCCTTGGCATCCCCGGGATTAACCAACCGCCAGCCTAAAGGCGGTGCATCCAATGCGACCCCAAGCGCCACATCACCCGCCGTCGTCACAGCAGCCACTGCCCCCAGCGCATCCGCAATCCGCGCCGCCAGCCGGTTCGCACCGCGGTGCCCGCCCAGTAGCGGCACCACAACGCCGCCGTCGTCACTGACGGACACGACGGGGGGCTCCGACGTCTTGTCTGCAAGCAGCGGGGCCACAGCCCGGATCAGTATCCCGCTGGCGCAGACGCCCACCACCGGCACACCAGCCGCGAACAGATCGCGCGCATGATCCAGCGCATTGTCAAAGAACGCATCCGCAACGTCCACACGACCCTTGCGCCCATGCACCAAGGCCCCGAGCGCCGATGCCACGCGGTGCGCTGTCGCCTCGCCCGACCGCGACAGGGCCAATACAACCGGATCTACAGCCATGGATCGGCCCCTTTTGTCAGTAAAATCATTGAAAAATATGGTGCGGATGCCGGGGCCTGCGCCAGCGGGCAGACAACCTGCTCTGGCAGGCTCGCCCGTTCGACATAAACCGCATGATCCGTCAGCCCCAGATCATCGATCACCGCTCGAACTTTCGCCAGATGCCGCCCGACCTTCATGATGACGACGCTTTCCGCCCCAGCAATCCGCTCGCGCAGTTCCGCCTCTGGCAACGGCCCCGGAAGGACCGTCAGCCGCTCGTTACGCGCAACCAGCGGACGCGCCGCCACTGCCGCACAGGCCGCGATTGATGTCACACCGGGTACGACCTCGACCCGGTAATTGCCTGACAAACGCGCAAACAGATACATGAAAGAGCCGTAAAAAAACGGATCCCCCTCGCACAAACACACCACATCACGCCCAGCGTCCAAATGCGCCGCAATCGCCGCCGCCCCGGTATCATAGGCAGCCTGCGCTGGCGCGCGCTCCACGCTCATCGGTACGTCCATCACGATCTCAACCGCATCCGCCGGGATCAAGTCCGCGGCGATCGCACGCGCGAAACTCGCCCCGCCTGCCAGCGCAGGATAAGCCACAACAGCAGCCCCTTCGATCAGTCGCGCCGCCCGCAGCGTCATCAAATCCGCCGCGCCCGGCCCCAGCCCAACACCATACAGCACGCCGCTCATGCAACGCGCCCGCATTCATCTTGCCAGAAATACTCCCGCCGTAGGCTCCGCCCCCTCATCGCTTCACCAGGCTCCACTGGGTCACCGGCATCGCCGGCCGCCACCCCGTCAGCCGGCCCACCGGTTCGGCCCGGCAAACCGACAGACGCACCAGATCGCCCCCATGGCGCGCGTGCAGCGCCATCAGCACCGCCTCGGATTCCAGCGTCACCGCATTCGCAACCAAGCGGCCCAAGGGACGCAATGCGGCCCATGTAGCGTCAAAGACAGCCTCGCTCAGCCCGCCACCGATGAAAATCGCATCGGGTGCCGCAAGACCGCCCAGACAATCCGGCGCGCTGCCTTCGAGCAATTCCAGCTTTGGCGCACCCAACGCCAGCGCATTCGCGGCAGCCATGGCGCGACGGTCATCACGCGGCTCGATCCCGATTGCGCGGGCATAGCGCGCGGCGCGCATCCATTCGATCGCGACAGAGCCAGAACCACAGCCAACATCCCACAGCAACGCCCCACGCATCGGCATTAGTTTTGCCAGCGTCGCCGCCCGGATTTCCTGCTTTGTCATGGTGCCATCGGACTGGAACAGATCATCCGCAAGTCCCGGCACACGCGGCAGTAAGGCCGCGTCAGGTGCAGCAATGCATTCGACCGCCAAGGTATTGAAGGGCGGCACGACGTGATCCCAGGTCGCGGCAACACCGTCAAAGCGAACCTCGTCCTTGCCGCCCATCGCCGCCAGCACGGTCATGCGCGACTGCCCAAAGCCGCGCGCAGCCAGATATTCGGCAATCTGGCGCGGCGTTTCGGCACCGGTTGTCAGGATCAGCAGGCGCGCATCGGGCTGAATAAAAGCAACCATCTGCGCTACGGGGCGCCCGTGGACGGTCAGCGTTTCGACGTCTGCAAGGCTCCACCCCATGCGGGCAGCTGCCAGTTGAAACGCGCTCAGCTGCGGGTGATAGACTATTTCAGCAGGATCAATCGCGCGCCCGATGCGCGCGCCGACGGAAAACCACAAAGGATCGCCCGTCACCAACACGACGGCCCGTCGCCCGCGCAAACCGCGAATGGTGTCGATCATGGCATCAAACGGCGACGGCCAGGCCAGACGCTCTGCGGTCACGCTGCCTGACAAGGCATGGTGGCGCCCGCCGCCCAGAATGACCTCTGCCGCCTCGACCACGGCGCGGGTTGCGGGGTTCAGCCCGTCCATGCCGTCTTCGCCGATGCCGACAATATGCAGCCAAGGGTTCGTCATGATCCACTCCGATTTTTCGGCGAAAAATCGGCGATGCCGTTCGCCGTTCGTTTGTTTTGCCGCGTCATACCCGGTCTTCCGGCAAACCAGCAGCCAAAGCGTTGACCGCGGCCGCAGCCAGCGCCGACCCACCTCGCCGCCCACGCAAGGCGATAAAATCGCAGCCGCGCGAATCAGCGGCTAATTCCGCCTTGGATTCCGCCGCACCGACAAAACCAACCGGAAAGCCTAGAATCACCGCAGGCTTTGGCGCACCCCCGTCGATCAATTCCAGCAGATGGAACAGCGCCGTCGGTGCATTTCCAATGGCCACAACGGCCCCGTCCAGATGCTCCGCCCAAAGCTCTACCGCTGCGGCAGAGCGGGTGTTTCCGATCCCTTGCGCCAAGTCCGGCACGCTGGCGTCATTGAGGGTCACGATGACTTTGTTCTGCGCCGGCAAGTAGCGCCGGATGATCCCCGCCCCGACCATTTCGCAATCGCACAAGATCGGGGCCCCCGCCGTAAGCGCCGCATGGCCCGCCGCGGCAGCACCCGCCGAAAAGGCAAGCCGGTTAGCGATTTCGACCATGCCGCAGGCGTGGATCAGGCGCGTTATCACCGGACGCATATCCGCCGCAAAGCGGTCCAGACGGGCCTCAGCACGCACTTTTGCAAAGCTCTGTGCGTAGATCGCGGCGGGGTCTTTTTCATAGGGTCTCACGGTGACGACGCCTTTGTGGGGGGTGAGGGGTCTGACCCTCCGGGGGAGTTTGGCTGACCAAAATAGGTCAGCTTTTGCGGGACTTGCGCGCACTTTCGGGGCCGTGGGGATGGTGCGCGTGCGGATAGACCGGGTGGGCGTGATCGTGATCATCGTGGTGATGATGCCCGTGGTCATGGCCTTGGCTTTGACCATGACTGTGGGGCAGCCCGTGGGCATGCGCATGGGCGTGCTGCGCCTCCAGCCGGCACAGGCCAGTGCAGAAGGTATCGCAAAGGCTGCAATCCGCCACATTCGAGCCGGGCGCATTCGCCCCCTGCCCTTCGACGTGATGGTGATGGCTTTCCTGCACAGCGCCGACCTCGCCCTCGAAGCCCAGAACCTTGGTTCGGTATTTACACATGACGCACAGCGCGGGGGGCGTGGCGGCAAAGGCAGGGTGCTGGCGGTCGGCCGCACTAATTTCGCGGGATTCGCCGTCAGCCAGTGCCAAAACCTGATCACGGTAAGCACAGATGCCGCAGTTGGGAGGCGGCGTGGCCCCGGCCTGTTCTGTGATCCGTTCTGCAAAAGTTTCGAGCACTTGGCGGTGATCGCCTAGATAGCCTGCTTTGACAAACGTGATATCCGTATGCTCCGCCGCGACGCGGTCGGTAAAGCCGTAAATGCGATCGATCAGGATACCGGAGAACAGGAAATACGGGAATACGATGACGCGCTTATAGGGCAGCATCGCGACGTGTTGCAGGCAGGGCTCCACTAGCGGGAAGGTCACGCCAGAATAGCCGACCTCGTGCCAGCCAAAACCCATCCCTTCGGCCAGCATGCGGGAAATCTTGGCCACGTTGCCATTGGCGTCGGGGTCAGAGGCACCGCGTCCTATAACGACAAGGCATGTCTCGGTCAGCGGCAGGGGGCCATGTTCAGCGTTAGCGCTGTCTACGGCATCCTGAATGCGGCTGGCGGCGGCGGCGATCATCTTAGGGTCGACGCCCAGTTCGCGGCCATAGCTGATCGCGACATCGTGCTGCGCGGCATAGGTGTTCAGAACCGTAGGGATGTCATTCTTTGCATGCATCGCAGCGAACAGCATCCCCGGCACCGCCAAAATGCGGTCGCAGCCTGCATCCCGTAGACGGTCAAGGCCGTCGCGGATCACTGGGTTAGCAAATTCCAGATAGCCATAATCCACCAGCCAATCGGCGGGCAAAAAAGCGGGCAGTTTTTGCGCCAGGGTCGCGAATTCGTCAACGGCGGATTGGCTACGCGAGCCATGGCCGCAGATCATCACACCGGTTTTCATGCAGGTTGTTCCTCGCGCTCGGGTTCGGATTTCTGTTTCGCCTTGCGTCCCTTGAGCGCGCCCAGCGCGATGGCGATTCCCGCCGCCCCCAAGGCGATTCCCGCGACCCAGTGATTGTGCCCCGCCGCATCGACCAGATGGCCGGGATGGGCAGAGGCGGTCGTGGCCGTCAGTGTCAGGATGGTCGTCAGCAGGCGCATGGCGTATCTCCGGGCGTAAATCGTCCAGGGCCGAGAGCTGGCATTTGACGATGTGGTGTCCCAGTCCCCGTCAGGGTCGACTAGTCCGCCACCAACCGCTCTGGCCCCGTATCGGGCTTCGTCAGGAACAGCCTATAGGACGGCGAGGACAAGTTCGCAATGGAAAGGGACCTTGGAAAACGCCACTGTGACGCAAGGGCGCACGGCGAGGATAATCCGCGGCCTTCTTATCGACTGGGGCTTAGCCTGTTAACGGACCAACTGCAGCCCAGGACCATGACGGACGCCTGCCGCCGCGGCGGCAGCCGCGCTTTGCACCGTCAGCGCGCCGCCATAGGCGATGGCCAGCGCTTTGCAGATCGCAAGGCCAAGACCCGCGCCGCCCTAGGAGCGGTTGTGGGTCAGTTTCAGCTGCTGAAGGGCGTTGAAGATCACGTTGTGCGCCTCTTCAAGGATGCCGCAGCCGTTACTTTCGACTTCGATATCAAAGCCGGTCGCCGTCAACCTTGCGCGCAGCGTGATATCGCTATTTTTGGTGAATTTGAACGCGTTGCCGACAAGATCGGACAGGATCTTCAAGCAACGCGTCCGGTCAGAAAAGGCCACAACCTCTTCGCAGTCGATCGTGATCTCGAGGACTTTTCAGCGGCAGCAGTTGCTAACTGATCTTTGACCTTTTCCAGCAGGGCGCGCACCGGAAATGACGTCTGCTCTAGCGCAGTCTCGCCCAGATTAATGCTGGTATAGTCCAGAATTTCATTGATCAGGCCCAGCAGGTGGTTGGCGGTGACAGTGATCTTCTGACCATAAAGTTCTGCCTGATCACCGATCCGGCTGTCCTGATAGCCGGTGACCTTTTGCTCGGATTTCACGGCATTCATGTCCTTCAGCCGGCCTAGGATGCTGGCTTAGCACAGCACGATCGTCAGCGGCGTGCGCAGCTCGTTGATGTTTTCCATCCATGTCCGGTTTTCGACCATGTAGTTGAACTGCGCGCCGATAACGATCACGATGGCTGTGCCACTGATGGCAAGGGCCAGTACCTTGAACGCTTCGAAGTTTATAAAATCACCAGAGACATCCAGCGGCGAGACGCTGAACGCCTTCATCCCGGGAAAGTGCAGACTGACCATGGCAAAGGTCAGCGCAGCGTTCATTTGCTATTCGCCAGCGCCCTTGGCCCTGTTGCCAAAGGCCAGCGCGGTCGCGCCAAAGACGACTGCCAGAATGGCTAGGCTGATGTCGTAGAACGACGTGATCTAATTGATGACGGTCATCATGGATTCACTCTGGTTCACATTTTTACTGGCCTGATCAGAGCTTTCGTATTTCGGCGAACTGTGGCGAAGTTTGGGCCGGCTTCGTGAATATGCGTTATTCTGCATCACCTTACGCTTGGTAAAGAGCAGTGCGATCCGGCGATCTGCTGCAAAAATGGGCTGTTGTATGGGGTGTGGGCGGAACTCCATGCGGCCGGCTTCCACTGCTTCGCGCACAGCCTCTGCGCGGCAATCCGGGTTAAGTGCGCGCCGCACCTGCCCTACGTTCCATTTCAACGGTTAAAGGAGCGATGACATGGGCCTGCTGGTTGACGGAAAATGGCAAGACAAGTGGTACGACACCAAGAAGAGCGGCGGCACCTTTCAGCGGGACGTCGCAAGTTTTCGCAACTGGATCACGGCAGACGGCAGCGCCGGGCCGTCCGGTGACGCGGGCTTCAAGGCGGAAACCGGACGCTATCATCTCTATGTCAGCTATGCCTGCCCTTGGGCGCACCGCGCGCTGGTCTTTCGGATGCTCAAGGGGCTTACGGATCATATCACCGTTTCGGTCGTGCATCCGCACATGCTGTCCGAAGGCTGGGTTATGTCGGACGACTGGGACGGGGCCACGGGGGACACCCTGTTCGGTCTGGATTACTTGCGGCAGGTCTATCTTAAGGATACGCCGGATATGACAGGCCATGTCACTGTCCCGCTGCTGTGGGACAAGTCCCAGAACCGCATCGTATCGAATGAATCGTCCGAAATCATCCGGATGTTCAACAGCGCCTTCACCGATCTGACCGGCAACACGGATGATTACTGGCGCGAGGACCTGCGCGAGGCGATCGCACCGATCAACGAGCGGATTTATCACAGCGTGAACAACGGGGTCTATAAAGCGGGTTTTGCCACCACGCAGCAGGCCTATGACGATGCGGTGCACCCGCTGTTCGACAGCCTTGACTGGCTAGAGGATATCCTGTCGCGCAATCGCTATCTGATGGGGGATCACGTCACAGAGGCCGACTGGCGGCTTTGGACAACCCTGGTGCGGTTCGACAACGTCTATCACACCCATTTCAAGTGCAACCGCGCCTTCATCCGCGACTATCCGAACCTGTGGGGTTTCACGCGCGAACTGTACCAATGGCAGACGCCCGATGGGCCAGTCGCGGACACGGTGAACATGGATCACATCGTCCAGCACTATCACTACAGCCATGAAACGGTGAACCCGTACCGCATTATTCCGATCAATCCGAACCCAGATTTTGACCTAGCGCACGGACGCGGCTGACCGCTCGCCGTAATGCAACACGATTTCCGCCAGCTCGTCTGGCGGAACATTGCGGTTCAGCGTCAGGCGTGCCGTAGCGCAATGGGCAAAGATCGACCCGTCCGAGAAATAGCTATTGTCCGTCACGCAGGTCACATTGGACCAAGGCTGCCGAAAGGCGGCAACAACGGTGACAGTCAACCTGTTGCCCTGTTCCAGAACCAGATCAAGCACGACCGCGTCAAAGGTGTGGTCTTTCAGCGCCTGTACCTCAGAATCAGCGTCACTGCACAGGTTGACATTCGCGCCCCGACGTTGCCTATTTCATCGCCATTTCATGTCCAAAACAGCACCGCTTTGCAATATAAGAATGCGAACCGGCACAAGTCCGGTATGGTGTTACGCTAAATGTGTCATGACGGAAAATTACCGCAGATAGTCGCTGCTGGATACCTTCAGTCAACACTTGGGCCATCGATGACAGATTCCTGCTGCCCTCCGCTTGTATCATGGGCAAAAATCCGGTTGAAACAGGCAAAGTCTGCTGGAAAAGGCCGTTTAATAATGACGACATGGATCACGATCTGCGACACCTGCAAGCGTGACGGGTGGGATTTGACCGGCGCAGAACAAACCGATGGCGAGGCGCTCGCCGCCCTGATCGAGGATGCTGCCCGCGATCTGCCAGACGTGCTCACCCGCCGCGTCGCCTGCCTGATGGGGTGCAAATCCGGCTGCAACGTCGCTGTGCAGGCCCATGGAAAACTGTCCTATACCATCGGTAACTTTGAACCATTGGCAGAGGCCGCCGCAGGCATCGTGACGTACGCCAGCCTTCACGCCGGGTCCACCAGTGGGCAAGTGCCCTATCGTGACTGGCCGTCAGCGATCAAAGGGCACTTCGTGACCCGCCACCCACCCCTGCCGGGTGCGACGACAGAAACGGACGCTGCATGAACGCGCCGCGCGATCACGGCGGCGGTCTGGACGCGGCCATCGCGACCTATGGCGGCAAGCGGGCCGACTGGCTGGATCTGTCGACGGGCATCAACCCGGTCCCCTATCCGTTGCCCACGTTTCCTGCCACCGAATGGACCGCCCTGCCCGACCGCAACGCGGTGACAGCTTTGATTGACTGCGCCCGCGCATTCTGGAACGTGCCTGACGCAGCTGCAATTTTGGCAGTGCCGGGCGCTTCATCTGCGATTGCACAACTGCCACGGCTGGTCGAACCTGGCCGCGTCGCAATTCCCGGACCTACGTATAATGAACATGCGGCCGCCTTTTACGCGGCCGGATGGACATTGGATGAAGAGGGCCTTGATGCCGTTGTCGCCGTGCATCCGAACAATCCTGACGGCTTGCTATGGAATTCGGCGCTGCTGAATTCGCCGCTGACCATCATCGACGAAAGCTTTTGCGACGTCATGCCGGGCCAATCGCATGTTAGTCTCTCTGACCGCCCCGGCACCATCGTGCTGAAAAGCTTCGGCAAGTTCTGGGGGCTGGCCGGCCTTCGCCTTGGCTTTGCTATTGGAGACCCCGGTATCATCGCCGATCTGGCCGACGCTTTGGGCCCCTGGCCCGTGTCTGGCCCCGCCCTGTCCATCGGCGCAGAGGCGTTGTCCAATCCGCTTTGGGCGGACGAGACCTGTGCGCGTTTGGCAAAAGACGCCGCGCGTCTTGATGCCTTGCTGGTCGGCAAAGGCGCATTGGTTAAAGGCGGCACATCGCTGTTTCGCCTTTATCAGGTCGAAGACGCCAGCGCCGCCCAAACGCATCTGGCGCAGCACAAAATATGGAGCCGGATATTCCCCTATGCGACCGATTGGCTGCGTCTTGGCCTGCCACCGCCTGATCGCTGGGCGCAGGTAGAGGCAGCCTTTTGACGCTGATCCTCGGCCTTTTGCTGGACGCCATCTTTGGCGAGCCGCGCTGGCTGTGGTCCCGCATCCCGCATCCCGCGGTGATGATGGGGGCCTGCGTCGGCTGGATCGACGCCCGCGCCAACTACGGCAGCAATCGCCGCGCCAAGGGTGTGATCACCTTTGCCTTGCTGGCTCTGGCCTTTGTGCTGCTGGGTCTGGCGTTGGCCGCCATTCCGGGCCGGGTCGTGGATATCGTCATGCTGGCGATCCTGCTGGCGCAGCGCAGCCTTGTCGATCATGTCCGCCTTGTCGCGACCGCCCTGAGCCAGTCCCTGCCCGCAGGCCGCACCGCCGTGGCGCAGATCGTCGGCCGCCAGACCGCCTCGCTGGACGAGGCCAGCGTCAGCCGCGCCGCTATTGAGAGCGCGGCGGAAAACTTCTCTGACGGCGTGATCGCGCCAGCGCTATGGTTCGCCATCGGCGGCCTGCCGGGTCTGCTGCTGTATAAAATCACCAATACGGCCGATTCCATGATCGGCTATCGCACAGAAAAATACGCCGAATTCGGCTGGGCAGCGGCGCGGTTCGACGACCTGCTGAACCTAGTGCCTGCCCGCCTGTCGGCGCTGCTGATCTGGCTGACCGCTCCGCGCCGCAAATCCCTGCCTGCCATCATGGCCGAGGCCCCGCGCCACCGCTCTCCCAATGCTGGCTGGCCAGAGGCCGCCATGGCGCAGGTGCTTGGGATCGCCCTGTCCGGCCCGCGCACCTATGACGGGGTGCGGCGCGATTATCCCTTCGTCAACGACGATGGCCGCCACCTGATAGGCACTGCTGACATCGACAACGCCTGCGCCGTCCTGTGGCGCACATGGGCGATGGGGCTTTTCGCGGCCCTGGTCCTGACGCTGTTCTAATCAGCGGGTCAGTCTGTCAGGATAGGGTCACATTAAAAGGACCCCCCCCTATGCGCCTGACCGCCCTGCTTATCATCCTCGCCACGCCGCTGGCCGCACAGGACTGCGGCGCGCCGCTGCCCGATTTCAAGGCCGGACTACTGGCAGAGGCGACGGCGATGGGCATCGCGGCGCAAACCGCCGATGCCTTCTTGTCCGGCGCACAGATCGACCCCGCCGTGCTGCGCGCCGATCAAGCCCAAGGCGTGTTCCAACTGGACTTCGTGACCTTCTCGCGCCGCCTGATCAGCGCATCGCGGCTGGACGCCGGCGAGGCGATGGGCGCGCGTTATACAGACACCTTCGACCGGATAGAGGCGCAACACGGCATCCCCCGCGGCGTCCTGCTGGCCTTCTGGGCGTTCGAGACGGATTACGGCGCAATCCAAGGCGATTTCAATACCCGCGACGCGCTCTTCACCCTCGCCCATGACTGCCGCAGGCCAGAGCTGTTCCGCCCCGAACTGCTGGCTGCACTCCAGCTGTACGCCCGCGGCGATTTCGATCTGGCCACGACCGGGGCTTGGGCCGGAGAGATCGGCCAAGTCCAGATGCTGCCCCGCGACATCATCGCACACGCCGTCGATGGCGATGGCGACGGGCGGATCAACCTCAAGGGATCCGCACCCGACGCCCTGATGTCCGGGGCGGCGCTGTTGTCAGCGCTTGGCTGGCGCGCGAACGAGCCTGCCCTGCAAGAGATCATCGTACAGAAGAACCTCGACTGGTCCCGCACCGGGCTGGACCACCAACTGTCCGCCGCCGACTGGGCCGATCTTGGCGTTGCGGGGCGAAACGCGCCGCTGGCGGATCTGCCCGGCGCAGTGCTGCTGCCGATGGGTCGGAATGGCCCGGCCTTCATGGCCTACCACAATTTCACGGTCTATTTCGAATGGAACCAGTCCCTTACCTATGTGACCACGGCCGCCTATTTCGCCACCCGGCTGGCCGGCGCACCGATCTATGACGCAGGAAACGCGGACCCTGGTCTGTCTGGCGAGCAGATGATTCAACTACAGGAAAAGCTGACAGCGCTGGGATACGACGTCGGCGGGATCGACGGAATCCTGGGCGAAAAGACACGCGAAGCGGTGCAGACCGAACAGGCCCGGTTGGGGATGCCTGCGGATGCCTGGCCAACGGCGGATTTGCTAGCGCGGCTTTGATGCCGTCAAGCGTGGCAAAGGATGAAAGCTAGCTGCCCGGAAGCCAGCCCTCCGGCCCCCCCGAGATATTTTTGACGAGAAGAAGGCCAAGGGGATTGCGCCGAGGCGATGGGGCGGTTGGCTGGGCGGGCTAAGCCACCATCGCCTCTGCCTTTTTAAGATCGACCGAGACAAGCTGGCTGACGCCCTGCTCGCCCATCGTTACGCCAAACAGGCGGTCCATCCGCGCCATAGTGACCGCATGGTGCGTGATGATCAGGAAGCGCGTGTCGGTGCGGCGGGTCATTTCGTCCAGCAGGTCGCAGAAGCGCGTCACGTTGGCATCGTCGAGCGGCGCATCGACCTCGTCCAAAACACAGATCGGGGCGGGGTTGGCCAGAAATACCGCAAAGATCAGCGCCATCGCCGTAAGCGTCTGCTCGCCGCCCGACAGAAGCGACAAGGTCGACAGCTTCTTGCCCGGCGGCTGGCACATGATTTCCAGCCCCGCGTCCAGCGGGTCGTCGCTTTCGACCAGCACAAGGCTCGCTTCTCCGCCGCCGAACAGGCTGCGGAACAGCGTCGAAAAGTTTGCGTTCACCTGCTCGAATGCCGTCAGAAGCCGCTCTCGGCCTTCTTTATTCAGCCCGGCGATACCGGATCGCAGGGCGGCAATGGCACCTTCCAAATCGGCCTTTTCCGCGACCAGCGCATCGTGTTCGGTCAGCACCTCTGCCGCGTCTTCCTCGGCTCGCAGGTTCACTGCACCAAGGGCGTCGCGCTGGCGGCGGTGGTTGTTGATATCGACCTCGATCCGCTCTGCGTCCGGCAGGTCGCCAAGGGAGATTCCAAGGCCGGCGAACAAGGCAGCTGGCGCACGATCACGTTCTTCGCTGATGCGGGTCGTGGCAGCAGCCGCGGCGTCGCGGGCCGCGTCGCCGCGTGCCTGCGAGCGGGCACGCGCCTCGCGGGCGTCAGAGGCGGCACGCTCGGTCTCGCGCTCTGCTAGAGTGACATCGCGCAGGATCGCCTCGCCTGCGGCCAGCGTATCGGCGGCGGTAGCGCGGCGGATTTCGGCATCTTCGATGCTGGCAGTCAACTGGGCACGGTTTTCGGCGATGCGGCCGGGCACCGCGGCGGCGTCTTCCAGTTCCAGCTCTGACGCCTTTTTGCGGGCCGCCAGTTCGGCGCTGCGCTGGGTCGCCGTATCAAGGCGCAGCCGCCAGCCCGACAACTCCTTGGTGATTTCCTGACTACGCTTCAGCCGCGCATCCCCGGTGCGGCGCAATTCGTCGGCAGCGGCACGGCGGGCGATCATGGTCATACGGGCCGCTTCCACGGTTATCCGGATATCGTCGACACCGGCGCGGGCATCGTCCAGATCAGCCAAATCGGCCTGCGCCGCCTCGGCCTCTTGGACCTGCGCGCGGGCGGTTGCGGCCTCTTCTGCATGACGAGCAACGGCAAGTGAGAGCGATTCCAGTTTGCCTGCCGCCAGATTGCGATCCGCTTCTGCGCGGCTGGCGGCGCGCTGCGCCTCTGCGACGTGCATGTCGGCATCGCGGCGGGCTTGGCGGGCGGTTTGATCGGCCTGCGTCAGGGCCGACAGCCGGGCCGCCGTCGTCTCATGCGCATCGACGGCCTCTGCCGCCGCAGCCTCTGCCATATCCAGATCAGCGCGCAGGTCTGCAAGCCGGTTCAGCTGCTGCAATCGCAAGGCCGCGGCCGAGGGCGCATCCGCCGCACCGGCGCGAAAGCCGTCCCAGCGCCACAGATCACCCGCCTTCGACACCAGCCGTTGTCCGGGCAGCAAGTCCACCTGCAGCCGTGCGCCATCAGCGGCATCGACGATACCGATCTGCGTGATCCGGCGCGCCAGGACATCCGGCGCATCGACGACGTCCGACAGGGCACGCACACCGACGGGCAGCGTTTGCGGACGCTCATAACCCGGCAGTGCGACCCAGCCAGAGGAATCGCCTGCTTGCACAGCCGGTGCCTTCAGATCGTCGGCCAGCGCGGCCCCCAAAGCGGCCTCGTATCCACGTGCCACGGTCAGCTGATCCAGCACATGAACGCCAGCGCTGGCGTCTCGCTCGACAAGTCGGGCCAGTGCGCCCACCTCTGCCCGCAAAGCGTTCGCCTCGCCTTCGGCGGCAGAACGCTGGGCACGGGCGTCGCTCTCAATGCCTTGAGTCGCGGCGCGGGCGGCTTCAGTTTCAGCAAGCGTCTCTTCGGCATTGGCGGCGGTTGCGGTTGCGATTTCTTCCGCCTGCACTGCCTGATCAAAGGCAGCATCGGCATTGCTGCGCGCAGCGTCCGCGTCAGCCATCGCACTGCGAGCGCGGGCGGCTTCGGCCTCGGCCCGGTCGGCCGTTTTGCGATAGTCATCCAGCAGGCGCTGCGCCGACTGGTGCCGTGCCGAAAGGCGGGCGACGTCTTCGGTTAGCTGACCAAGGTCCTGCTCGCGCTGCGCCAAGATCTCTGCCGCCTCTGACGCGGCCTCTTGGGCGGTGGACAGGGCATCACCATGGCCAGCGCTGGCCTTGGCGATCTCGGCGGCCTCCCATGCCAGGCGGGCGATCGTATCCTCGGCGTCGGCGTTCAGGCTCGCCTCTCGGGCGATATCGTGGGTCAGCTGATCGATCCGGCGGGTCAGGGTTTCGATAGTCGCCATGGCCCGCGCGTCCTGATCGGCCAGCTGGTCGCGCTGCACGGTCAACCGCTGGACCACGGCGCTAGAGATGGCGTCTTCGTCGCGCAGAGGCGGCAGGGCATCTTCGGCGCTGGCCCGTTTCGCCGACGCTTCTTCTGCCGCGCGTTCGGCCTGCGCGGCGGTCAGTGCGCTGGCGCGCACGTCAGCCAACGCCTCTTGCAGCGCCGCATTCGCGTCGTGCCAGCGGCGATACAGCAGCAGGTCTTCGGCTTGGCGCAGGGCGGTGCCGATTTCGCGGTAACGGGCGGCTTGCCGCGCCTGCCGCGCCAGCGTGCCGAGTTGCGCCGCCAACTGGCCAACCACATCGTCCACACGCAGCAGGTTCGCCTCTGCGCCTTTGAGCTTTAGCTCTGCCTCGTGGCGGCGCTGATACAGGCCCGAGATACCTGCTGCCTCTTCCAAGATCCTGCGGCGGCTGGTGGGTTTGGCGTTGATCAGCTCTGAAATCTGGCCCTGCCGCACCAACGCGGGCGAATGCGCGCCGGTGGAGGCATCGGCGAACAGCATCTGCACATCGCGGGCGCGCACGTCCTTGGTCCCGACCTTATACGCTGATCCTGCGTCGCGGGTGATCCGGCGGGTGATGTCCAGGCTGTCGCTGTCGTTGAACGCGGCAGGGGCCAGCCGTTCGCCGTTGTCGATGATCAGCGCGACCTCGGCAAAGTTGCGGGCGGGCCGAGTTGCAGTGCCAGCAAAGATCACGTCCTCCATCCCGCCACCGCGCATGGCGGTGGGACGGTTTTCACCCATGACCCAGCGCAAGGCTTCCAGCAGGTTGGATTTACCGCAGCCATTGGGGCCGACAACGCCAGTCAGGCCATCGGCGATCACCAAGTCGGTGGGATCGACGAAGCTTTTGAAGCCATTCAGTCGCAGCCGGGTAAAGCGCATGGGCCACGGCCCCTTGTTTGATTCCCTGAGGCACAAGGATGAGCGGCGAAATTGGTCTAAGTCAACCAAGCCGCACCCTATCTGCATGGGATCGGCGGGTTATCCACAAGATGTTGGAAGTGCGGGGCACCTGAATAGTTTTACATTGGTCAACGTCGCCATAATGTCGCCATGGCGCGCAAGTTTGCTGCCTAGCGTGCCAGCTTAGGCACAGCATTAGAGGTCACGACTTTTGGCGTATTTCGATTTTCTGCACGAGCTAGAGGATTATACCCCTAACATGGTCACGCGGATGAACCGCCGCCATGAACGAATCCTCGCCCCTTTACCGACGATCTGACCGGTGCGCATGTGCTTGATCTGGCCGCCCATGGTGGCCGTTGGAGCTATGCACTGGCCCAGCACGCAGTGCAGGTGGTGGGGGTCGAGTCGCGGCCAGAGCTGATCAACCGCTTTGCCCTGTATCCCGAAGGCCCACAGCATCAGCGGGTCAAACTGGTCCATGATGATATCTACCGCGACTTGGACAACAGATATCGGACGGTCAGACCTTTGACGCAGTGGCGCTGTTTGGCACCTACTATCACGTCATGGATCACTATGGCCTGTTGGCCCGCGTCACGCATCTGCGCCCCTAATTGATCGTGATCGGTTCAGAATTCGTTCTGGACCGCAATCCGATGATCCAGATGGTGAAAGAACGCACGGACAACGTGCTGAATGCGATTGCCCATGTGCCGGGGCAAGAGGTCACGATCAAAGGCGTGCCCAGCACCGGGGCGATGGAACGGATGGCCGATTTGCTGGGCTATGGCTGCAGCTGGGCCGACTGAGACGTGTTGCCAGAGGCCGACCGCGGCACCGTACGCGACTATTTCCACGAGGGGAAAATGCGCCGCAAGACCTGCATCCTGCGCCCTATACCATCGTAATCCGGGGTTGACGCCGCCGCCGCCGTGGGCGCACAAAGACTCTTGCAAGGTTCCCTACGACAGACGCAAAGCGTTGGGGATGAAACTGGGAATGTGGAAGGGGCCGATCCTGCGATCGGGAGGCCCTGTGCCACAGCCGCCCCCGCGACTGTAAGCGGTGAGCGTGACGTCAAAGAGCCACTGGGACACCAAGAAATTGGGCAACCGGGAAGGCGACGCCACGTGATCGAGCCGCAAGCCAGGAGACCGGCCTCGCATAATGAAACCCAATCCCGTCGGGTGTGACGGGCCATCGGAGTATACGATTATGACGACCATATCTCAAACAACCCGCATTGCGGGCACAAGCACCATGATGTCGGTGCTGGCAGCGGCCTTCCTAGGCTTGGCCCTGATCACCGTGGCCGGCCACGTTCAGGCAAGCGCGTTGCATAACGCGGCGCATGACATGCGTCACGCGACCGGCTTTCCCTGCCACTGATACCATGCTTCATAAATTGGTGACCGGCGCTGTGATCGCCGGGTTCTCCGCTGGCCTGTTGGCCGCGGTGCTTCATCTGCTTGCGGTGCAGCCACTGCTGCTCCTGGCGGAGACATTTGAGCTTGGCGACCACGCACACGGCGCGGCCGTCGCGCATGACACGGGCGACGGCGATGGACATGCGTATAGCATCGACTGGACGCGCAACGCGCTAACACTGCTGTTCTTTGCCCTGACCTATGCGGGCTTTGCCTTGGTGCTGGCGGCCGTCATGTCCGTGCGTCCGGCGCTGCCCACCCTGCGGCAAGGCATCCTGTGGGGGCTGGCAGGCTTTGCTGCCGTGCAACTGGCACCGGCCTTTGGCCAGCCGCTGGTCCCGCCAGGGCTGGAGGCGGCAGCGCTGAGTCCGCGTCAAATCTGGTGGTTCGCAACCGTGGCCCTGACGGCGGCGGGACTGTGGACCCTAGCCTTTGGCCGTGGGGCATGGGCATGGGGCGGGCTGGGGCTGATCACTGTGCCGCACCTAGGGCTGGCCCCGGCGGCAGTGATGACCGCGACAGAGGTGCCCGGCACCCTGATCGCCCTGTTCACCGCCCGCACTCTTGCGGTAGGCGCGATCGCATGGGCCACACTCGGGGGGCTGACTGCCGTGCTGTTGCGGCGCTAGGGTTGGCGTAGGGCGGGGACACGGCCCTGCAGACACAGCCTGACCCGCCCTGCCCCACGCGCATCTGTGATCCAGCCGTCCGGTGCCGCATCATATAGCGCGGCAAAGGCCGCAAGGTCACCGGCATCCGCCGGAGTAAGCCCGGCCAGCAGATAAGTCGCTCGCTCCACGCCCTGAACCGCCGCGGCGACTGGCTTGCCGCACAGATTCAGGCAGGGGTGCAAGAACACCTCCCACCCCGGAGGCAAAGACAGCGCCTGCGCCAGTGCCGCACCTTGCGGGTCCGCGCCGGGGCTGGCACATGTTTTACAAATCGTCAGGCGATGGGTCACGGACACCTCTTGCTGGGACATCACTGAAGGAGCACATTGCATGGCTGCGAAAATTCCCGCCACCGTCGTCACAGGTTTTCTGGGCGCAGGCAAGACCACGCTGATTCGCCACATGCTGCAGAACGCGCAGGGCAAGCGAATCGCCTTAATCATCAACGAATTCGGCGACCTTGGCGTCGACGGCGACATCCTGAAAGGTTGCGACAGCGACGTCTGCGCCGCTGACGACATCGTGGAACTGTCCAACGGCTGCATTTGCTGCACCGTCGCCGACGACTTCATCCCCACGATGGAGGCACTACTCGCCCGCGACCCGCAGCCCGATCACATCGTGATCGAAACCAGCGGCCTTGCCCTGCCCCAACCGCTTGTTCGCGCCTTTAACTGGCCTGGCCTGTCGACCAGAGTGACAGTCGATAGCGTCGTGACCGTGGTGGACGGCGTCGCCGTGACCGAGGGCCGCTTTGCCCATGATATTGCCGCAGTGGACGCCCAGCGCGCTGCCGACGATGGCTTGGATCATGAGACGCCCCTGTCGGAATTGTTCGAAGATCAGATCGCCTGCGCCGACATGATCGTCATCAACAAAACCGATCTGATGGACCCCAAAGCCGCGTCCGAATTGGCCGACCGCCTGAAGGCGGAAGCCCGCCCCGGCGTGCAGGTTATCCGCACATCCATGGGCGAACTGCCTATCGACGTGCTGCTGGGCCAAGGCATAGGCGCAGAGGCTGATCTGGAGTCGCGCCATGAGGTGCATCACCACCACCATCATCACGATGATGACGATCACCACGACGACGATCATCACGATCACGGCCACGACGAGTTCGAATCCTTCATCGTGGAACGCGGTGAAATCGTCGACGCTGCCGGTTTTGCCGCGCAAGTTGCTGACGTCATCCGTGCCCACGACATCCTGAGGCTCAAGGGCTTCGGCTCTGTCGCAGGCAAGCCCATGCGCCTGACGGTGCAGGCGGTCGGCCCCCGCGTCGATCACTACTTTGACCAACCGCTAGGCGATGCCCCGCGCGGCGCACGTCTGGTTGTGATTGGCGAGGCTGGTCTAGATCAGAACGCCATTCGCGCGGCGTTGCAGGTATGACGATCACGGTCGATCTGGCTGACCCCCGGTCGGCCGAAGGGCTAGCACTGCTGAACGCCAGCCACGCCTTCCTGATGTCGCTTTACGCGCCAGAGCACAGCTTTGCGCTGAACCCAGACCAACTGGCCGAACCGCACGTCAGCTTTTTCATCGCCGACCGCGATGGAGAGGCGCTGGGATGCGCGGCCCTATCCAACAAGGGTGCCTACGGCGAAGTAAAGTCGATGTTTGTCCACCCTGACGCGCGCGGCAGCGGCACAGGTGCCATCTTGATGCAAACGTTAGAGGACGAGGCCCGAACGCAGGGTTTGACCCTGATGCAGGTGGAAACCGGCAATGACCTGTTCGAGGCGCACCGCCTGTATCAGCGGCACGGTTTCACGGCTTGCGGCCCCTTTGGCGACTATGCCGAGGGGCCCCATTCGGTGTTCATGGAAAAGCGGCTGTGAGCCTTCAGTCCGGCCGATCTTCTTTGCCGCGGATCGCTTTGCCCTTAGCCTCGTCGGTGGCGAAATCGTCGGCAGGATCGCTGGGCTTGTCCAGGTCGGTCTTTGCCGCGCTCTTTTTCATGCGCGCCAGCAGCTCTTCTTTCGAAGGGCGCGTGCCAAACGGCGTCTTGTCGCTGCCGTACTGGTTATGCTCCTGATGTCTCGGGCCTTTTTTCGCCATTTTCGGCGTTCCCGATTTTCCATAGTCCATGGATTCGACCCCCTTGCGTGGTATGAGAACCCCATGTGGCCATTTGCCACGAAAGGTCAAGCCTGATGCATCTGCTTGCCGCCAGCGCTAACGCGATCCCCGACGGCACGGAACCGGTCGATCCCGGTCAAACGCCCGCCGACGTCGTGTTTATCAGCGCCGCCGACACCGAACTCGCCGCCCTGTCAGAAGCGCGCGCGGCAATGGATGCCGCGCCATCCCTGCGCCTTCTGAACCTGATGAATTTGACGCACCCGGTATCTATCGACATGCACCTTGATGCCTGCGCGACCCGCTCGCGGCTGGTCATCGCGCGGGTGCTGGGCGGCATGGGCTACTGGACCTATGGCGTTACCCAATACGCCGCCCGCCTGCGCGAGTCTGGCGTCAAAGTCGCCTTCTTGCCCGGCGACGACAAAGACGACCCCGATCTGCGGGGCTTGTCCACGGTCACGGACGAAGACTACGACGCGCTCTGGTCCTACCTCGTCGAAGGCGGCCCGCAGAACACCGTCCGCTTCCTTGCCTGCGCCCGCGCCATCGTGGACGGCACAGAACGCCCAACCGGCCCCAGCCCATTGCTGCGCGCCGGGATCTATTGGCCCGGTGCGGGCATTGCGGATCTGTCCACTGCGCAGGCCGCGTGGCAGCAGGGCGCGCCCATCGTCCCCATCGTCTTCTACCGTGCCCTCGTGCAGGGCGGTGGCCTCGCGCCAATCAACCGCCTCGTGCGATCCCTGTCCCGCGCGGGCCTGAATCCACTGCCAATCTTCGTGGCCTCGCTCAAGGATTCCCTGTCCGCCGACACGCTCGACCAGCTGTTCCAGAAGGCCCCCCCCGCAGCGATCCTGAACGCCACCGCCTTTGCCGTCGGCAGCCCCCATGACGGCGACGACAGCCCGGCGAACCCGCTGCTGGCAAACGACGCGCCCGTCTTCCAGATCGTCCTGTCCGGCGGATCAGAGGAGGCATGGCGCGCCTCCCCCCAAGGCCTGACCGCCCGCGACATCGCCATGAATGTCGCCCTGCCAGAGGTCGATGGCCGCATTCTGACCCGTGCCATCAGCTTCAAAGGTGCCGCCTATTTTGACGAGGCGACAGAATGCGCCATCACGACCTATCAGGCGATGGGCGACCGGATCGACTTTGTCACGCAGCTGATCGCGAACTGGACCCGCCTGCGCCAAACAGCCCCTGCGGACCGCAAAGTCGCCCTAATCCTCGCCAACTACCCAAACAAGGATGGCCGCCTCGCCAACGGTGTCGGCCTAGACACCCCCGCCGCGACGGTTCACACACTGAACCTGCTAGCGGGCGCGGGTTATACGACGACGCCCCCCGCCGCCGCCCAGACCCTGATGAACATGATGATGGCCGGCCCCACCAACTGGCTCACTGACCGCGCCGACACGAGCGGTGGCGAACTCCTGCCCCTCGCCACATACAAACAGCATTTCGAGACCCTGTCATGGGACATCAAAAACCAGATCACCACCCGCTGGGGCCAACCCGAAGACGACCCCTTCATCATCTTGTCAAAAATACTCCCGCCAGAGGCAGCCGCCCCTACCCCCACCACCGGCTTTAAACTCTCAATCCACCGCTTCGGCAATGCCGTCGTCGCCCTGCAACCGGCGCGCGGTTACAACATCGACCCGACCGAAACCTACCACTCCCCCGACCTCGTGCCGCCGCACAACTACCTCGCCTTCTACTTCTGGCTGCGGCACCAATGGGGCGCTCATGCAGTCGTCCACATGGGCAAGCATGGCAATCTAGAATGGCTGCCCGGCAAGGCGCTGGCCCTGTCACAGGACTGCTGGCCAGAGGTCACCCTCGGCCCGACGCCGCACATCTATCCCTTCATCGTCAACGACCCCGGCGAAGGCACGCAGGCCAAGCGCCGCACCAGCGCCGTCATCGTCGACCACCTGACGCCACCCCTGACCCGCGCGGAATCCTACGGCCCGATGCGCGACCTCGAAGCGCTGGTCGATGAATATTACGAGGCCGCTGGCCTCGATCCGCGCCGCCTGACCTACCTGCGGGAACAGATCCTGTCCCTGTCGGACACGACCAGTCTGGCGCAGGATGCAGGGCTGTCCGGCGAGGCAGACAGTGACCTTGCCAAGCTCGACGCCTATCTGTGCGAGCTGAAAGAGGCGCAGATCCGCGATGGCCTGCACATCTTCGGACAAAGTCCAACCGGCCAGCAGGAAATCGACCTAACCATCGCCCTCGCCCGCGTGCCGCGCGGCGATGGCAAAGGTCCGAACGCGTCCTTGCTACGCGCGCTGGCACTGGATTTCGGCCTCAGCATCGACCCGCTGGACTGCGACATGTCCGCCCCCGCCGCGGAAAAACCCGCCGCTTTGGGCGACCTGAAAGGCTGGCGCAGCAACGGCGACACCGTCGAACGGCTAGAGCTATTGAGCCAACGCATCATAGGCGAGGGTGGGCGGGGCGCTTTGGGCGTCAAATCAATCGCGTCATCCTCCGTCCTTGACGAAATCGAAAACCGCATCCGCCCCGCCGTTGCCGCCTGCGGCCCTAGCGAAGGTGCGGCGCTCCTCCGCGCCTTGGATGGCCTCGCCATTCCCCCCGGCCCCTCCGGCGCGCCAACCCGCGGCCGCCTCGACACCCTGCCGACGGGCCGCAACTTCTATTCCGTCGACAGCCGCGCCGTGCCGACACCGACCGCTTGGGCGCTGGGGTGGAAGTCGGCGAACCTGCTGCTCGACACTCACCTGCAATCCGAAGGCGACTGGCCCAAATCCCTGCTGATCACGGCATGGGGCACCGCCAACATGCGCACGGGGGGCGATGACATAGCACAGGCGCTGGCCTTGATGGGCGTAAAGCCCACATGGGACGCCGCCAACCGCCGCGTCACTGGCTTTACTGTCATCCCCTCCACCACGCTGGGCCGCCCCCGCGTCGATGTCACACTGCGCATCTCGGGCTTCTTTCGCGATGCCTTCCCGCAGTTGATCGCCCTCGTCGACGGTGCCGCCCGCGCAATCCAAGCCCTTGATGAGCCTGAGGCGATCAACCCTGCCGCCGCTCGCACGAAGCAGGGCGAAGACGCCTCCCGCGTTTTTGGCTCCAAGCCCGGCGCTTACGGCGCGGGCTTGCAGGCGATGATCGACGAACGCCTCTGGTCGGACCGCGCTGATCTGGCTGAGGCCTATCTGACATGGGGCAGCTACGCTTACGGTGCTGATGCAGAAGGACGCGCAGCGCGCCAAGATTTCGAGGCGCGCCTGTCCCAGACCGACGCTATCGTGCAAAATCAGGACAACCGCGAACACGATATCCTTGATTCCGACGATTATTATCAATTCGAGGGCGGGGCCGCCGCCGCGGTCGCCACTCTGCAAGGGCAAGACCGACCGATCTATCACAACGACCATTCGCGCCCCGAACGCCCAGTCATCCGCCGGCTCGAGGATGAAATCGGCCGCGTCGTCCGCTCGCGCGTTGTGAACCCCAAATGGATCGCTGGCGTGAAACGCCACGGCTACAAAGGCGCGTTCGAGATCGCGGCGACGGTCGATTACCTCTTTGCCTTCGCCGCAACGACGGGTGCCGTGCGCAACCACCACTTTGATCTGGTCGAAGACGCCATCCTCGCTGACGATGACACCCGCGAATTCATCGCCGACGTGAACCCACCTGCCCTGCGCGAAATTGCCCAGCGCCTGCAAGAAGCCATCGACCGCAACCTCTGGACACCGAAGTCAAACTCGGCCCGCGCACGGATCGCGGGGCTGCTAGATCAGGTCGCGACGGACAGCCCCCCAATCAACAAATAGGCCAGCAACAAAAACCCGGCAAAATAGTGCATGATATCCCCCAATGTGATCTGCCGCCGTTCCTAGGGTGACTTTGCCCGCGCGACACGGGGAATAACGCGCACCACGCCCCCCTACCGCAGGTCGCATCGCTTGCTTAATCAACACACTCAATTGCAAAAAAGGCATGCTGCGATCACCAACGATCGAGACCGTCGCGCCGTCTTCCCATCGGGGAACTGGGAACTGGGAACTGGGAACTGGGAACTGGGAACTGGGAACTGGGAACTGGGAACTGGGAAC
>Ga0222645_100047_pt1 | contig 82955 bp, 84 predicted proteins | sample AntAcemetagen292_FD_179881 | JGI IMG/M metagenome (GOLD analysis project Ga0222645, IMG submission 179881) | Saline water microbial communities from Ace Lake, Antarctica - #292 | ecosystem: Environmental > Aquatic > Non-marine Saline and Alkaline > Saline | place: Antarctica: Ace Lake | collected...
CGGCGGCGATCCGGAGATGACGCGAGTACTGGGCCAAGCCGAGCGGCTCGCGCTTGGCCGGGTGCCGCTTCTAATCACCGGCGAGACAGGCACCGGCAAGACAAAACTCGCCCGCGCGATCCACATGACTAGCATGGCGCAGGGATTCATCAGTCTGGAATGTGCCGGGTTGAGCCCGCAGGCGCTGGCCGTAGCCTGTCAGGCGGCCATTGGCCAGACGACGGTACTGCTGCGCCGGATCGAGGACCTAAGTCCCGAAACGGCAACCGTCCTGAGCGGGCTGCTCGACCGCAGGCCCGAACTGCGTACACTGTCGACCAGCTGTGTCGATCCGGCCCTGATCGTCTTGCCGCGGCCGCTATTTCACCGGCTCGGGGGATACGTTCTGACGGTGCCACCGCTGCGAATGAGGCGCGACCTAGACTGGCTGATGTCGCGCTATCTGCGCCGCCATGCTGCCGACACGATCCGCCTGTCACCCTCTGCGCGCGCCGAACTGATGGGACGGCGCTGGCCCGGCAACATCCGCGAGCTTGAACAGGTTCTCGATGTCGCCGTCGCGCTCCGCATTGGGCCAGTGATCGACCTGCCCGATCTGCCCGGACCAATCAACACGGGGCCCGGGGCCGACACCGAAGCCTCCGCGCCCGAAGATCCATGGAAGTCGCTCGAACAGGTGCTGGAGGCCTGCGCGTGGAACATGGCCTGCGCAGCCCGTCGGTTCGGTGTAAACCGCTCGACAATCCTGCGCCGGATCCGCAAGGCGGGGTTGCACCCACCCACGTGACCGGTTGCGCCACCGTTGCGCGCGCAACATGCCGCACCGCAGCGGTCGTTTTTCCACTGCCAATCCCATCCCGCCCATGGATCGCGGCGCTGTCGCACGCCGATACTCGCCTCAAGAAACGCGCAGAGGAGGAGATGCGATGCTCGATACGACAGTGATCACCCAGACCCAGGACATGCTCGACAGTTTCAACGCCGCGTTGGAGGACGGTGATGTCGAAAGCGCGGCGGCGATGTTCGCCACCGACAGCTATTGGCGTGACCTTATCGCGGTCAGCTGGAACCTAAAAACCGTCGAAGGCCCCGCAGGCGTCGCCGACATGCTGCGCAGCCAGCTTAACCACACCCGCCCGGGCAAGTTCGAGATCCAGTCAGGCGAGATGCCCGGCGAGGAGGGCGGCGTGATCACCGCCTGGATCACCTTCGAGACGAAGACTGGCCGCGGCTGGGGCCTGATGCGCATCCGCGACGGCCGGATCTGGACACTGCTGACCGCGTTGCAGGAGCTCAAGGGGTTCGAGGAGAACTGCGGCACCCGTCGCCCGATGGGGGCCGAGCACGGCGCACGCAAGAACCGTAGTTCGTGGAAAGAGCGCCGCGAGGCCGAAGAGGTCGATCTGGGCTATGGCACGCAGCCCTACGTTCTAGTCGTTGGCGGCGGACAGGGTGGCATCGCACTTGGCGCGCGTCTGCGCCAGCTTGGCGTGCCCGCGATCGTCCTCGACAAGCATGACCGGCCCGGCGATCAGTGGCGCAGCCGCTACAAGTCGCTCTGCCTGCATGATCCGATCTGGTACGACCACCTGCCCTATATGAAGTTTCCCGACAACTGGCCCGTCTTCGCACCCAAGGACAAGGTGGGCGACTGGCTCGAGATGTATACTAAGGTGATGGAGATCAATTACTGGACGCGGTCCGAAGTGACGCAGGCCAGCTATGACGAGGCGGCGGGCAAGTGGAAGGTCGAGGTCAACCGCGACGGAGAGACTGTCACGTTGCAGCCCACGCAGCTTGTGCTGGCCACCGGCATGTCGGGCAAACCCTTCATGCCGCAGTTCCCCGGCATGGACAGCTTCAAGGGTACGATCCAGCATTCCTCGCAGCATGAAGGCCCCGATGACTGGGCCGGCAAGAAGGTCGTCGTGATCGGCTCGAACAACTCAGCCCACGACATTTGCGCGGCGCTGTGGGAGGGCGATTCGGATGTAACGATGGTGCAGCGCTCCTCGACCCATATCGTGCGCTCGGATTCGCTGATGGAGATCGGCCTTGCAGCGCTTTATTCCGAAGAGGCCTTGGCTAATGGTGTCACCACCGAGAAGGCGGACATGATTTTTGCCTCGCTGCCATACAGGATCATGCATGAGTTCCAGATCCCGCTTTACGACCAGATGCGCGAACGCGATGCGGACTTCTATGCGGGGCTGGAGAAGGCCGGCTTCGATCTGGACTGGGGCGATGACGGCTCCGGCCTCTTCATGAAGTACCTGCGCCGCGGCTCGGGTTATTACATCGACGTGGGTGCCAGCCAGCTGATCATCGACGGTGAGGTGAAACTCGCCAAGGGACAGGTGGATCATTTCGAGGACGATGCGGTGGTGCTGACAGACGGCACGCGCCTGCCTGCCGATCTTGTGGTTTTTGCGACCGGCTACGGTTCAATGAATGGCTGGGCTGCGGACCTAATTAGCCAGGACGTCGCCGACAAGGTCGGCAAGGTCTGGGGTCTTGGGTCCGACACGACAAAGGACCCAGGCCCCTGGGAGGGTGAACAGCGCAACATGTGGAAGCCCACCCAGCAGGACCACCTGTGGCTCCACGGCGGCAACCTCCACCAGTCGCGCCACTACTCGCTTTACCTCGCGCTACAACTTAAGGCGCGGATGGAGGGGATCGAGACCCCGGTCTACGGGCTACAAGAGGTCCATCACACGTCCTGAGCGCAGCCGCGTTGAACCCACATCGGCCCCGATCTGCAAAGAACGGGGCCCCAAACAGAATTACGGAGAGACCCATGAAAGCCGCACGTTGGCATGGCGGGAAGGGGCAGTGCCTAGTTGATCGCCGGCATTGCCAACCCTATCAGACAAATCCGGGCAGGCGCGATGATGGAGGAACATCTCAGACATCCGGAAGCCGCACAAGGAATCATGACCGCAATCAAGGCCGTTTTGACAGAGCCCAAACTGCCCCGTCAAATTGGCGGCTTCAGAGCACAGTGAGAGCCTACAGGTAACACGGCCGGCTAACGAGGCGGCCTTGCGTACGCCCGCAAGCCCGCCCAACAGTAATACAAGAATCCTTAAGTCGAAGAAGACGCTAGAGCTAGCTCTGCTGTTCCGAAGCGTGGTGATGCAAACTGCTGCTGATGCCAGAGTGGGTAAATCTGGGCCGGCCGGCTGACAGCATCTAACCGGCTCAAATCATCGGCGGAGAGGGTGAGGGAAACGGCACGAAAGTTATTCTGGAACTGTGTTACCGACGTGCCACCAACGATCAAAGAGGCCACGGCGGGGCGAGTCAAAGTCCAAGCAAGCGCAACTTGCGCAGCTTCGACCTCGTGGGCGCTTGCGATATCGGTCAACACATCGACGATGTTCCAAAGTCGATCGTAGTCACGGATCGGTGGTTCGCTCCAGCCCCGGTCCTGACGGCTTTCCGGAGCGACAGGCTGCTTGCGTGTGTGCTTGCCGCTCAGCAATCCAGCGGCCATTGGACTCCATACCGTTACACCGACCCCCTGATCAACCGAAAGCGGAAGCAACTCATATTCCGCTTCGCGTGCTTCGAGCGTATAATGAATCTGCTGGGTCACGAACCGTTGAAAATTGCATCGCTCTGAAGCCATCAGGGACTTCATGATCTGCCATCCGGTGTAGTTCGAGCACCCAGCGTAGCGGATTTTTCCCTGACGGATCAAAGTATCGAGCGCTTCCATCGTCTCTTCGACAGGCGTCTGCCCGTCCCATTCGTGAATGTGATAAATATCAATATGATCGCGCTGCAACCGCTTCAGCGAGCGTTCGCATTCGCGGATAAGATGCCAGCGGCTGGCACCTTCATCATTAGGGCCATCGCCGATCCGCATTCGCGCCTTGGATGAAATCAGAAGGTCGGGACTACGATCTGCAAGAACCTCGCCCACAATCTCTTCGGATAGGCCGGTCGAATACATGTTTGCCGTGTCGATAAGATTGACCCCATGATCGGTACAGCAGTCTATTAAGCGAGCAGCGTCTGGCACGTCCTGACTGGCGATGGCACCGAATGGGCCCCTGCCCCCGAAGGAAAACGTGCCCATGGCCAGCGTTGAGACCTTTAGGCCAGTGCGCCCAAGTGTGCGATATTCCATTGTTAGTTCTTCCCTTCGGACGCCAAGATCAAACGGCTCGCGCCGCATCGCCGTTTACGAATTGTGCCATCGTGTCGATCAGAATGACCGCCACTGTGCTGCCGGCGTCTTGAATGCCGCGGGTCTTTTCTTGAAATGCTGCGGCCTTGCCGCGCTGCGCCACCAGATCCTTGCCCTCTTCCAATGCCGTCACCGCCCGTGTGTGAGCTGCCGTCAGAGCGGCAGGCAAGGGAGTGCCCGCTTCTGCCTGCGCGGTCATGGTGTCGGCGATCGGATGAAGCACATCCAAAACGGTCTTGTCGCCGACCTGGGCCCGCCCACGTTGGGCAACACCGTCAAAAAATGCGGTCCAGAAATGGGCCAGTTCTAATGTACCAAGCGCGTCTTGATCCTTTGCTGCAACCGATCCGCGCATGAACCCCGTTGCCATCAGGGTGCCCATTGTTGACGGCGCGGCGCGGGCGATGGCTGCCCCAGCAGTTTTCAACTGCTTTTCGATTGAATCTTCATCGAGATCGGCGACCGCGGCGCTTGCCGCGGCAAAGCCCTTAGCCATTGTCAGGCCAAGATCGCTGTCTCCGACCTTGCCGTCTAAGGCGATCAGCGCCTCTTTCTGCTCGGCAAAGACGGTTGCAAACCGGGCAAACATGCCCGGGATATCTTTTGCTGTTAGGGTATCCATGGTGCCTCTCTTAACGCGCGATGTGTTTAAAGAACGGTGTGTTGGCTCCGACGGCGATCAGCGGCTCCAATTCGTCATCCAACTGCAGGACAGAAATCGAGGCACCGGCCATTTCCATTGATGTCGCATATTCACCGATAAAGACGTGACGGATGTTCGCACCGGCCTTTTCCAGCACCTGCGCCGTACGGCGGTAGATTACGTAAAGCTCTTCCAAGGGAGTTGCCCCTAGGCCATTGATCAAAACAGCGACGTCTTTTTCCGTGTCGTAGGATTGCTCAGCAAGGACGCGCTCCATCATCTCATCTACCAATGCGTCGGCAGGGATCATCTTTTTGCGCGTGATACCCGGCTCACCGTGGATACCCATGCCGATCTCCATCTCGTCTGCGCCGATCTCAAAGCTGGGCTTACCCACCTCGGGCACGATGCATGGCGAGAGTGCCACGCCGATGGTGCGGGTACGTGCGCTGGCTTTTTCTGTCAGGCGCACGACCTCGGCCAAAGGCTTCATTGCGGAGGCGGCGGCTCCGGCCACTTTGTATAGAAAGACAATACCAGCCACACCACGACGCTTGTGCTCTTCGCCGACGACGGACGACGCGACATCATCACGACCCACGACCGTGGCGGTTTCAATCCCTTCCAGGTCGGCGAGTTCGCCCGCCATGTCAAAGTTCATTAGATCGCCGCTATAATTCCCGTAAAGATAAAGGACGCCAGCGCCCTGATCAACGTAGCGGGTCACCTCCAGCACCTGTTCCGACGACGGGGATTGAAAGACGCCCCCAACCCCTGCACCGTCAAGCATGTTGTCGCCAACGTAACCAAGAAACAGTGGCAGGTGGCCCGATCCGCCACCTGTTACGATGCCGACCTTGCCCTTGACCGGCGTCGTGCGGACGTAGCAGTGCAGGTCTTCACCGACGTGGGTTACTTCGGGGTGCGCGAGATAGATGCCTTCCAGCATTTCTTCGACGAAACTTTCAGGATTATTGATGAATTTTTTCACTGGTTTTCTCCGGTATCAGTATTTTATTTTGCGGTCCCGCAGGACAAAAAAGGCGGCTGCCATAAGGATGAAGGCACCAACGACGACCCGCTGCCATGTGCTTGGGATGCCAACGAGGACCAGCACGTTGTTCACCACAGTCACGAGGAAAACACCGATTACAGTGCCCAGAACTGACCCCGTGCCCCCTGTGATCCGTGCGCCGCCAAGGATGACGGCGGCGATGACGCCAATCTCTGTGCCTGCGAAATCGAAGGGGTTGGCCATGCGGTTGGCGCTGGCTTGAATGACACCGGCCATGCCAGCCAAAGCACCAGCAAACGCGAAGGCAAAGACATTGACCGTCCGCAGATTATAACCAAGGCGGCTCGCGACCTGCGCATTACCGCCGACGGCGAAGATTGCACGGCCCATTAGTGTCCGGTTGAACACGAACCATGTAAGAACGGCGGCCAGTGGGAAACTAAGGAAGTAGACTGGCAGGCTGACGGTCACCCCGCTGTTCGCCGTGATGTCGAAGAGTGACCATTTGCCAAAGGCGACCATTTGTGAAGGCAATTCCATCAGCCAGACCGTGCCAATACAAACAAGAAGGATGCCGCGATAGAAATATTGAGTGCCTATGGTGACGATCAGCGCGGAAGCTTTCAGGCCATGGACCAGAACTCCGTTGATGGCACCCAGAACTGTCCCGGTAAGCACCGCCAACACGATGATCAGTGCCATCGGCATATCCGGAAATACGTCGAGGACCAGTTTGCTAACACCGTACATTGCAAGCGCTCCGATGGCGGGGAAGGACACATCAATACCCCCTGCTGCTAGAACCGTGAATACGCCTAATGCGAAAAGACCCGTCACCACGCTGGCGCGCCCCATGTCGATCAAAGACGAGGCTTGCAAAAACGAAGGATTGATGACCGCGACCGCGACGCAGATGATCACCAGCAACAAAAGGCTCGCCGACTCTGGGTAGCGTTGCAAGAAAACGAACGGACTTTTCGATACGGTGACCTGCGCATCAAGCGTAGGAGTCTTTTGGGTCTTGTCGGTCATTGTCTGCACCACCGTCATTCTGCTGACTCGCGCTGGTTTGCGAGCATGGATTGATAGATGCGATCCTCGTCCACCTGAGCCGCAGTAAGATCCTCAACGATGCGTCCTGCGTTCATCACGAGGATCCTGTCGCAATTCTGAAGAAGTTCGGGCAGATCGTCAGAAATAATCAGCAGGCCAATACCGCGCTGCGCCATCTCTTGAATTGCATGAAAAATCGTCTCTTTAGAGCCAACGTCGACACCAACAGTTGGCCCATGCAGGATCAGAAGACGTGGATTAATGCTGAGCCAACGGCCGATTAAGACCCGCTGCTGGTTGCCGCCTGACAGCGCCCCAACCGGCAGGTCGATGTCTGCGGTGTTCAGCTTCATGCCGGCCGAAATCTCGCGGGCTGCTGCGCGGCCCTTCTTGTCGTCGATCATGCCAGACTTGCGCGAGATCTGGTCAAGGATCAGCGGCACTTCGTTTTCATAGATCGATTTTTCGATGAACAGGCCTTCGGCCAAACGATCTTCGGGGACATAACCGATGCCATGCGCGATTGCCTCTGCGGGCGACCCTACGCGGATCTGCTGGCCTTCCAGCGTCAAAGTCCCGCTTTGGATCGGAATGTGCCCAGCCAGCGCCAGCGCCAGTTCGTTGCGACCAGAATCGGACAGACCAGTGATACCAAGGATTTCGCCGCGCTTCAGGCTAAAGTTAATGTCACGGAAGCTGTGACCTGCATTCAGGTTTTTCGCCTCTATCAAGACCGTATCTTCAGGGGTTCCCGTGCGATAACGTACTGAATCGATGGAACGTCCTGTCATCAGTTCTGCTAACTGACTGCGACTATAGTTTTCCAATGGCCCCTGCGCGACGCTCAGGCCATCGCGAAAGACGATCGCCTCGCCACCGATCCGGTAGCATTCTTCCAGTTTATGAGTCACGAACAGCACAGCCACGTTGTTATTCAACAAGCGCCCCACCACTTCGATCAATGCCTCGACCTCGTGACGGGTCAGCGACGTCGTGGGTTCGTCCATGATGACAAGGCGCGCCTCGGCAGCGATGGCGCGCGCGATGGCGACACGTTGGCGGATTGCCAGCGGCAGGTCAGATACAATACGGCCCAGCAACGCCTTATCCGGATCAAGGCCGACCTTTCGCAATGCCTCTATTGCCGTGGTCTCAATCCGCTTGCGATCTAGCATACGCAGCAGGCGCCCTTTTCCCGCGACAAGCTGTTCGCCCAAGGCGACATTCTCAGCCACAGAGAGGTTCGGCAGCAAGGACAGGTCTTGATAGACGGTCTCTATCCCGGCCTCCAAGGCCGCCATCGGCGTCAGATGAGCGATTTTCTTGCCGTCGAGGAAGATGTCGCCTTCGGATGGCGCGTGCGCGCCAGACATGATCTTGATGACAGTGCTTTTGCCGCAGCCGTTTTCGCCAAGTAGATGATAGGCTTTGCCTTCTTGGATTGTCAGATCTACGCCGGACAGGGCATGAACACCCCCGAACCGCTTGTGAATTCCACGAAGTTCGAGAAAGGGCGTGGTATTGGTGGATTGTTCAGTCATGGCGCAAAGCTCCGGAGGGGCTGTCGTGTGCGCCAGTGGGCGCATGTAAACCGGCCGGACCGACGCTATACAGTGCGCAGCCCGGACCGACCGGTCCGTTTTATTAGATAGCCTTTAGAAAAGGCGCTCTTTGTAGGTATCCTTATCGACGATCACCATGCCGTTGCCGACGACCAGTTTGCCCTCGCCAGCACCCTGACGCACGGAAACGGCGTTATAGCCTTCGACGCCAAGATCCATGCCATCGGTGATCTCGCCGCCGTCCAGCAGAATCCGTGCGACTTCGTTCATCGCCATACCTGCTTTCTGGGGATCCCAAAAACCAATGGCTGTGATCGCGCCGCTATCCAGGTAAGCAGCCGAAGGGTTCGGCAGACCGGTACCAACTAGACAAACCTTGCCCGTCAGACCGGCCTCCTCGATCGCACGACCAACACCGAGAACGTCGTTTCCAGCAGAGGTTTGAAAGCCCTTGATGTCAGGATGTTTGCGCAGAACTTCCTTGGCCTTTTCATAGGTGCCGTTGGCATCATCGAAGGATTCGTTGTTCGCATCGACAAGTTCCATGCCGGGATACTGGCTGGCGTTTTCTTCACCCGCGCCGACCCACTGCATGTGCGTGCGACTTCCCAGCGAGCCAACAAAGGTGGTCCACTTGCCTTCTTGACCCATGCATTCGGCCAGTCGCGCGTTCAACGCCGCACCGTATTCTGCGTTATCAAAGGCTTCGACGTCGGCCATCGTGTTAACTTGGTTATCAGCCTCGTGCGTCACGACGATCGTGCCGCGGTCCATGGCACGCTTCAGCAACCCTTCAAGAATGGTCGGATCCATCGGAACCACTGCAAGCGCATCTGTACCCTTGGCGATCAAGTCCTGAATAATTTGAAGTTGCTGGGCAGAGTCGGCCGTTGCCGGACCGACTTGGCTGATGTTCATCTCAGGGTGCTCTTGCGCATATAGATCAACGCCGGTTTCCATGCGATCAAACCATGGAATACCGCTGATCTTGACCACGGTCGTTATAGTCTTTCCGTCCTGTGCCCAAGCCGCCTGCCCGGCTACTCCCATGACGGTCGTGACGAGTGCAACCTTTAGGCCTGTATTTAATACGTGACGTGCGTTCTTCATTTTCCAACTCCTCAACAAAAATCCCTCATCCTCCCTTTACTTCGTGGCGTGAGGGATACGCCGCGAAGGTCGGAACACCATGACCTGATTGATCAGGTCAAAGCGTGCCACGGCAAGGAAACACAAAAGCAATGCGCCCCAAGCCAGATCTCGAACGAAATTTGACAGCCCAATGAAGTTCAGCAGACTGGACAAAAGTTGCAGCACAACCGCCGACAGAACGACGTTGACTACGCGCCCGTAACCGCCCTCTGGCCGCACGCCGGCCATGACGGCAATCAGGATGGCGACAAGAAGGTAGGACGTGCCGTAATCCCATTTTACGTTCACATTTCGCGCGGCGATTATGACCCCCGCAATACCGGCCAGCAGGCCAGAGATCGCATAAGTCGTCGTGATAATCCGTCCACTAGGAAAACCACTGTAAATTGCGGCCTTAGGATTTGCGCCAGTTAGCATTAGACGCAGACCATAGGGCGTGAACCTCAAGACCAGCGCCAGCACTATTCCAATCAAGATGAAGATTAGAAAGCTTGTCGGAACTCCAAAAATGAGGCCGTTCCCAAGCGCGTACAGCGGATCCGGCGCACCGATGGTCACGGATCGACCATCGGACAGAACCACCGCAAGCCCTGTGAATAGCATTTGCGTCCCAAGTGTGCCCAGGATGGGCGTGATGCCAAACCGCGCGATAATGATGCCATTCAAGATACCCCCCATCAGGCCAACAATCATGCAGCCGACCGCGAAGGTCACCGTGAAAAGCATCGGGGACTGGTAGGCATCGAAAAGGGACAGTGCAAAAATGCCGGACGCGACACCAGCCATGTTCGCATTTGCAATACCCGACAGGTCAATACCGCCGCTTCCGGCGCACATGGCCAGCATGACACCAATAGCAAGCAGCCCAATCTCAGGCACTTGAGTCGCCATCGATTGAAGGTTGAACATAGACAGGTAAGTGCCGCCCGAAACGGCCCCACCAAGGCCCAGCAGGACCACTATCAAGGCGCAAAGCACCAGTAGATTTGCGTCGCGCTTCACCACTGCTCCTCCCGAGATTTTAGTAAAACTCTACTTAATTTAGTAAATTGCTAGCAGTTCGTTTCGGACCGTGCAACAAGTTTCTGGGTGCCATCAGCACTGCGCCCTTTGATCAAGGGCGGATTACTATATTAGGTATCCTCACCCGAAGCAGCGGATTTAATAATGGACAAGTTCGAAACAAAGCCAGTGACCCTGCGACAGGTCGCAGAGCTTGCCGGGGTCTCCGCTTCGACGGCGTCTTTGGTATTGAATGCAAAGGGGGACATCCCAAAAGCAACACGCGACCGCGTACTAGAAGCTGCGTCCAAGCTGAACTACACACCTCGCGCCTTTAAATCTAAGCCCGAGACAACACGTACGCTTCGCTTCATCAAGATTTCGAAGCATGGCGAAACCGTGAACCGTGACCACAACCACTTCATCTCGGATTACATTGACGGCATGTCGATGGAAGCAACGCGTCGCGACTACGCGCTAGAAGTCGTCACCTACAACGACGCAGATCTGTCTGGACTGCTGTCATCTAGTGATCTGCGCAACCTGCACGGCGCAATCATACTTGGCACGGAGTTGTCAGAAAACGATATCCGAATCCTTGCTGGATGCGGCGAGCATATTGTCTTTGTGGACACCTTCTATCCGCAATTGAATGCAAATTTCGTCGATATGGATAACGACCAGACAGTCTTTGCCGTCATCTGCCATATAAAGGATGCAGGGTTTGCGCGTGTCGGTTTCGTTGGCAGCAATTCTGACGTCACGAACTTTCGCTTGCGTGAAGACGCCTTCCATCGCGCTTGCGACAAGCTTGATATCAAAGTGAGCAATCAAGACAGAATATCGGTCGCTGCGACGCGGGACGGCGCCTATAAGCAAGCCAAAAGCCATCTTGAAGCGCAGGATAGCATCGCAGATGCATATTTCTGCGTGAATGACATCGTCGCTTTCGGGATGATGCGCGCCCTGCAAGAGCTTGGCTACGCCATTCCCGCCGACATCTCGGTTTACGGGTTCGACAACCTACCGATGAGCAGCCTGCTATCTCCAAGCCTATCGACGGTCGATGTACCCAAACAGCAAATCGGTGCGATGGCTGTGCGCCTGCTTGACGATTTGATCATCAACGGTAACAGCCAGCCATCGATGAAGGTCCTAGTGACCGGGCGACTAATCCTGAGGAAAAGCACTCGCAGAGTCCCGGCAAAGTAGACCCTCGCCATCCACTCCGAAAGTGCACGTGAAATGGCGCGACACGCCGCCCCCGATGAAAGGATCCCGTCGCACAGATCTGTCCGATGGACAGTTTCACTACAGCAGCGCAGCTTGTCTAGCAACTGACTGGAGCTGTTCAAAGATCGCGAACCGCGCATCGTGTTGTGCACGCACTGCACCGCTTTGTGGCGCGAATTTGCCCGATAACGTCGACATCTTGGCCATGGCAACTGGGATATCCGGATGCACCCCTGCGGCCACACTTCCAAGGATCGCGGCTCCTAGCAGAACAGGCTCCTCAGTTCCAGGTGCCGTCAATTCGATGCCCGTCGCGTCGGCCAGCAGTTGGCGAACCAGCCCGCTCCGGCCGGCACCACCACTGATGATGATCCTTTCGACATGCGCACCTTCCTTGTGTTGCGCCGCGATGATCTGGCGCAGGCCATAACCGATCCCGCAAAGTCCCGCGATGTAAAGTGAGACAAGGCTGTCGAGATCGCGCGCCATGCCCAGACCGGCAATAACGGCCCGAGTTTCAGGATCTGCAAAAGGGGCACGATTTCCAAGAAACTCTGGCACAACATGAACCTTTCCCGCAAGGCTGGAGGTATTGAGATCCCCTGCGAGCTGTTCTTCGGCCCGGTTCGCCAACCACGTCGGCAATGTCATCCCCTCGCGTGTCGCGGCGCTGCTAGCCTCTTTTGCATGAGGATGAAAAGTCAGCAATTGATCAATGGCAGCACCGGCGGCAGATTGCCCGCCTTCGTTCAACCACAGCCCAGGCACCATAGCCGAAAAATACGGACCCCAAACACCCGGCACGAAAACAGGCTCTGTCGTGCTGGTCATCGTGCACGAGGAGGTTCCGAAAACGTAGGCCAGATTGGCGACCGAACCTCCGCCACCTTCAGCACCAACAGACCCGACACCTCCTGCATGTGCGTCGATCAAGCCGGCCGCCACAGGCGTTCCGGCTGTCAGTCCAAAGTCGCGAGCAGCCTGTGCAGACAGACCGTTCGCAAGCCGGGTCCCCGCGGGCACAATACTAGTACCGATCCGCTGAAAGTCCTCGTCCGCCAGATCACCCAAGCCGATAGTGTGAAAATAGTCCGCGTCCCAACTGTTCTCGTGTCCCATGTAAGTCCACTTACAGGTCACCGTGCAGATCGAGCGGGCAAGATCTCCTGTTGCCCGCCACGTCAGGTAGTCAGTCAAATCCAAGAACTGCCAGGCCCCGGCATAGATGTCGGGGCGGTTTTCCCTCAACCACAGCAACTGGGGCGTTTCCATCTCGGGAGAAATACGTCCACCGACATAATCGAGGACACGGTGGCCCGTCGCGTTGATACGTTCAGACTGATCCAGCGCCCGGTGGTCCATCCAGACCATAATGTTCCGCTCTGGATGATCTGGGTCCCCCACAGGCAGCGGTGCGCCACCAGGTCCGAGCACTACCAGCGAACAAGTCGCGTCAAAACCTATGCCTTTCACGGCCCGCGGCGTGACCTCCGCATGCGCAATCGCACCGCGCACAGATGTGACGACCGCCTGCCAGATCTCCTCGCTGGATTGCTCTACGCTGTCGCCGTCCCGGTGCATGGTAATGGCACAGGTATCGGTTCCGACCATTCGCCCATCGGTCGTGAACAGCCCCGCGCGCGCGCTGCCTGTCCCGACATCGATCCCAAGCAGGTAACCGCTTGCATCATCCGATCTCTGTTTCATATTCATTCCTTCCAACGGGGTCGCCTAAAGATTGATGTTTTTGGGCAACATGACCATATTGCGGATCACGACGCCGCGCAGACGCTTAAGGTCAGTATTCATTTGTTCGAGGTGGTCCACCCTGCCCTCCTACCACCTGCCTTAGTTTAGGCTGTGCTGATTCATTAGGAAACAAGCGCTCCTGCGCTGCAGCTGACCGTATAAGAAACCAATGCCGGAAGGACCCAAGCTGGAATGCCCCTCTGAAGTGGTCCACCTTTTGGGATAGAATTATCCCGTTTTCAGGAGGAAGACGAGATGGCTGGCAAGCGAGAGAAGCCCGAGGATATCGTGCTGAAGTTGCGGCAATTTAAAGGCTGCGCAGGCTGTCATAGCCTCTCAGTCAGCGACATTCCGAAGGTGTTATGGCGCGGAATTTATCGCCAAGAAGGCGAGAGTGTCAACGCCCGCGTTCGGGATGAGTTGCTCAACTGCGAGGTCTTCACCACGTTGCGCGAGGCTCAAATTCTGATCGAACGGTGGCGGTGCCACTACAATGCGGTCAGGCCACACAGCGCTTTGGGTTGCCGCCCGCCAACGCTAAAAAGCATCGTCCAGATGGACCGAAGGCCGACCATGCATTAACATTCAAACCGGACCACCCGATGGGGGCACACCAAGGTCATTGCGACAATTCCGATGATCAAATTGGTATGCCGCATGGCCCTGCTCCCTGTAGCGCGCCGCAGAATGTTGTGCGGCCTCTATGCTGCCACCCTGCTCCAACGGCATTAACGCGGTGCCAAGCTGACCATGGCGGATACCTTGCCTTTTATGACAATCGCGCACAGGTTGGACGCTTGACCGCCGCGGTGTCATCCCGCATCAGCCCCTCAGCAGGAGGATGCCATGTCAAAGAGTATCGCACCGCCCCAGCCAGGGCTGATGGCCCAAATCCTACAATGGTCCGGCTGGCGGCTTCTAGTTCCGCTGACGATCATGGTCATTGCGTTGATCGTGCTACGAGACCTTAGCCGCGACATCAGTCCGAGCGATCTTCGCCGCGACCTGATCGGGTATGGCTGGGAACGGATTGCGCTGTCGATTGGGGCCATGTCGATCAGTTATCTTGCGCTGGCGCTGTATGATCCCGTCATTCTGCGCAGTCTGAACGTCAAAAACATGCCCGGCTATGTGCCTGTGCTGACAGGTGTCAGTTCCATGGCGGTGTCCAACCTCCTAGGGTTTTCATGGCTGACCGGGGGCGCAATCCGTTACCGCATCTATGCGGCCTTTGGCGTCGATATCGCCACGGTGGCCAAGCTGATCGCGACATCATGGCTGGCGTTTCTGCTGGGGCTTTTGCTATTGCTCGGCGGACTTTTTGCTTTTCATCCGAAGGGGCTGAGCGCGGTAATTCACCTGCCAGCAGGGTCAGAGCTGCTGGTCGGCTGCGCGATCATGCTGGGGGTCGGGGCGGTGTTAATCTGGACGGCGCGGGGCCCAAGGACCGTATCGTGGCGATCCGTTTCCGTCACCCTGCCGGCTGCCCGGCAGATGATCGTGTTAATGGGCATTGCGTTGATCGACCTGACGGCCACGGCGCTGACGCTTTATGTACTGCTGCCACCCGATCTGGCGCAGAATTTCGTGCTGTTTTTCGTGCTGTTTATCGGCGCGCTGGGCCTTGGCGTCGTCAGCCACGCGCCCGGCGGTCTGGGCGTGTTCGAGGCGGCGATCATCGCGGGTCTTGGCGGCACCGGGCGGTCTGATCTGCTGGTGGCGCTTGTGTGCTACCGCTTCATTTATACCGTGCTTCCCTTTGTGATCGCCACCGTGGGTCTGGGCGCGGCGTGGGGCCTAACGAACCGGGACAAGACCAGCGCGGCGCATGCAACCTTGGTGCGGGCTACGCAGCCCATCGTTCCGATCCTTTCGGCGGCGCTGGCGCTGCTCTCAGGTGCCGCCCTTTTACTGCGCGGTGATCTGCCGGCCGTCGGGGCGCGAGCCGTGCTCGAGGATCTGCTACCGCTGGGGCTGGTCGAGACGTCCCATCTGTTGGCCAGCGTGGCGGGCGTTCTGCTGCTGATTGTCGCGCGGGGGCTGTACAGGCGTATGGCGCGGGCGTGGTTCATCTCGATGGCCCTGCTGGCCGCCGGTCTGGTGCTTTCGCTGCTGAAGGGGGCAGAGCTGGAAAGCGCCCTCATGCTCGCCCTGTCGCTGGCCGTACTGTGGTCGTTTCGCAGTGCGTTTTACCGCGTCGGTCTTGGGTCTGCCCTGCGGCTGAATGCGCGCTGGCTGATCAGCGTCGCGCTGCTGGTCGCCGGGATTACATGGATCGGCTTTTTCGCCTATCGCAACGTCGCCTATTCCGATGCCCTGTGGTGGCAGTTCGCGTGGAACGGCGATGCACCGCGCTTTTTACGGGCGACGATCGCCGTCACCGTGGTGCTGATTGCCGTAGCTCTGAACAGCCTGATCAGCCGGTCCAACACTCGCCTGCAACCCGAACCTATCCCGGACGTCGTGCGCCGCCTGACCATGGCCAGCCACGACACAGAGGCCGCGTTAGCGCTGACCGGCGACAAGCGTTTCCTGATCGCGCCGGGGCAGAATGCCTATCTGGCCTATGCTGATACCGCCACCAGCCTGATCGCCAAGGGTGATCCGGTCGGTGATCCCATCGCGGGTGAAGCGCTGATCTGGGCACTGCGCGACCAAGCAGACCGCATGGGGCGGCGCTGCGCCTTTTATGCGGTGCAGACGCATTACCTGCCGACCTACATCGATCTGGGCCTGTCCGTCGTCAAAATCGGAGAGATCGCCCGCGTGCCGCTGCCGGGCTTCAATCTGGAAGGGGCCAAGCGCAAGGACTGGCGCCACGCCAAGGCCCGCACGGCGCGCGATGGATATGCCTTTGCCATCATCCCGGCGGCGCAGGTTCTTGATCATATCGAGGCTCTGCGCGCCGTGTCAGACACGTGGCTTGCGCTAAAATCCGGCTCGGAAAAGGCCTTTGCGCTGGGTGCTTTTGATCCCGCCTATCTGTGCAACTTCGACCATGCGGTGCTGCGCCATAATGAGACGGGCCGCATCGCGTCCTTTGCCACTTTACTGCGCGGCGGAACCGGGGCAGAGGTCGCGATCGATCTGATGCGCTATGATCCGGCCACGACCCCCTCCGCGATGGATGGGCTGTTCGCGGATATGATGATCTGGGCGCGTGATGCAGGATACACTTGGTTTTCACTGGGTGCCGCTCCGCTGGCGGGGTTGGAAAACCGCAAACATGCGCCGGTGTGGAATCGCGTTGGCGGGTTTATCTATACCCATGGCGAGCGGTTCTATAAATTCGAGGGACTGCGCAGTTTTAAACAAAAGTTCGATCCGGTTTGGTCGCCAAACTACCTCGCCAGCCCCGGTCGCCTTGATGCGGCCCGAACTCTGTACGAGGTGAGCAACCTGATTTCCGGTGGTGTTACCGGCGTCATGCGCCGCAAGAGTGACCAATAATCACAAATTACGCCGATCATTCCGCGAATGAGCGAACGTTTCTGGCCTGGATCCGCACCACCATGTCCGTCGTGGACTTTGGCCTTGTAGTCGCGGCCTTGGGCAGCGCTACCCCCAGCCCTGCCACCGCCATTGCCCTGATGGCCAGCGGTGCGGCAGTCATCATCATCGCTTTTGTGCGGATGCAAATCGTGCGACTCCGCCTGCGCGATGTTTTTGTGCAGCCTGACAGTTCTGTCTTAGCAAATGCGTTTCTGGCCGCCTTGGTGATCGCGCTGTTCGCGATGCTGGGCAGTTTTGCACTGCTTGTGACGCCGGAGTAAGTGGCGGCATAGGATCGACCCGGCGTTTCCGGGTCGATCCGCGGGGGCTTTGCCCACGCACCCCCCAAGGTATTTGACACAAGAAGAAGGGGTTAGTTCATAAACCAGCCGTGGCTGGCGACGATGGACTGGCCGGTCAGAGCGTTTGTTGGGAAGGCGGCGAAGACCCAAGCAAGGTTCGCGATATCCTCGGTCGTGGTGAATTCTATGTCCACGGTTTGGCCCAGCATGACCTTGCTGACGACATCTTCTTCGGTGATGCCCAGATCCTTAGCCTGTTCCGGGATCTGCTTTTCCACCAGCGGCGTTTTCACGAAGCCCGGGCAGATGACGTGGCTGCGCACGCCCTTGGGCCCGCCCTCTTTCGCCAATGTCCGCGACAGGCCAAGCAGGCCGTGCTTGGCTGTGACATAGGCCGACTTGAGCGGCGACGCCTCTTTCGAGTGGACGGAGCCCATGTAGATCACGGTGCCGCTGCCCTGCGCATACATGTGCGGCAGGCAGGCCTTGGTCGTCAGGAAGGCACCGTCAAGGTGGATCGCCAGCATCTTTTTCCACTCGGCAAAGGGAAATTCTTCAATCCGGTGGACGATCTGGATGCCCGCGTTGCTGACCAGCACGTCGATGCTGCCCAGATCAGCGACGGTCTTTTGCACGCCGGCGTTAACGGCGTCTTCATCGGTGACGTCCATTTCAACCGCGATGGCGCGGCCGGGGCCCATGGCGGTCAGCTCGTCCGCGACTGCCTGTGCGACGTCCAGTTTCAGGTCAGCGATGGCAACGTTCGCGCCGTCGCTGATGTATTTCGCCGCGATCGCCTTGCCGATACCGCTAGCGGCACCGGTGACGATGCAGTTCTTGCCGGTCATATTCATGATGTTGTCCTTTCGCGCCCTAAAGCTGGGCGTCGGTTGTCAAACCAAGGTGCCGCGCCGCATGTTCCGCTGCGGCGCGCCACCCGGCTAATCCTAGCCCATCGCCTGCAAACGCTTCAGCAGGCTAGAGGTATCCCACCGCCCGCCGCCCAGTTTTTGCACGTCCTTATAGAACTGATCGACCAGCGCGGTGACCGGCAGGCTCGCGCCGTTTTCGTCGGCCGCGGCAAGGCATATCCCCAGATCCTTGCGCATCCAGTCGACGGCAAAGCCGTGATCCCATTTGTCGCCAAGCATCGTCTGATAGCGGTTCGACATCTGCCACGATCCGGCGGCCCCCTGAGAGATCACCTCGACCACAGCTGCGCCATCCAGCCCAGCTTTTTGCGCGAAGTGCAGCGCCTCTGATAGGCCCTGCACAAGGCCGGCGATGGCAATCTGATTGCACATCTTGGTCATCTGGCCCGCGCCACTATCACCGATCCGGCGGCAGAGTTTGGCATAGACCTGCATCACAGGCTCTGCCCGGTCATAGGCGTCCAGGTCGCCGCCGCACATGATGGACAGCTGGCCATTCTCGGCCCCCGCTTGTCCACCGCTGATCGGCGCATCGACGAAGTGCAGGCCGGCCTCCTTGGCCGCGTCATACAGCTCTGCCGTGACTTGCGCGCTGACGGTGGTGTGGTCGACGAACAGCGCGCCCGGCTCCATGCCCGCGAACGCGCCGTCCTGCCCCGTGGTGACGCTGCGCAGGTCGTCGTCGTTGCCGACGCAGGACAGCACGATTGGCGCGCCCTTGGCGGCCTCTGCTGGGGTGTCCGCCATCGCGCCGCCGTGCTGCGCGACCCACGCCTGTGCCTTGGCGGCTGTGCGGTTATAGACCGTGACGTCGTGGGTCTTGGCCAGATGTCCGGCCATCGGATAGCCCATCACGCCAAGCCCAAGGAATGCCAGTTTCATATCGTCTCTCCCATTCATGCATTGGGCGCAGAATGACGGGTTTGACGCGGATGTGAAGCGTTCTCAGGACTTCTTGACGAATTCTGTGAGGAGCACGATGCGCTGGCCGTCTACACGGCCTTCGATATGGGCAGGGTTGTCGGCCACCAAAGAGATCCGCCGCACCGCAGTCCCGCGCTTGGCAGTAAAGCCCGCGCCCTTGACGGTCAGGTCCTTGATCAGCGTGACCGTGTCGCCCGTGTTTAGCGTCACCCCGTTGGCATCCTTGTGCTGGCTTGCTGCCGCGACGTTTTCGGCCCAAGCGCAGGTGTCATCGTCAAGGTAAAGCTGCCCCAGCAGATCGTCCGCCCAAGGCTGGTCGATCTTTTGCAGGGTGCGAAAGGCGAGGACCTGCACGGCGGGATCTTCCGACCACATGGTCGTGGCGAGGCTGCGAAAGTGGTCCGGGTTGGGGGTATCAGAGGCGATCTGATCGACACAGATGCCGCAGAGGTCCACGCTCGCGTCCGCCGGTCCGCCGGGGACGGGCACAGGGATGAGCGGAGTGTCGGGGGTAGCGCAGAGGGGGCAGGTCATTATTCAAACCAATCACAATTGAATTTCAGAGACGCTTTTCTAGGGTGCTTAGCAATTCTCAATTTTTAAATTCATTAAATTTTGCCCTCGCCAATCCTCGGAACTTTCATTCCTATCAATAAATCAATAGTGCTACCATTTAGCACTATTAAATAGCCTCATATTATTTGAGCCCAATTTTACATTGGGATTCAACAACCTTTCATCCATGTCCTGCATCACATCCCAGACAAAATCCGGCACCGCGGAGCTACAAGACACCTGAGTTATTTGTTGACCGATTTTTTCCAAAAGAACGATGAAGCCCCGACTTTACAGTATCGAGGCCCTGTCCCCGTCAAGATAAGCCATAAGCCATAAGCCATAAGCGTTGTCTGACTGTTTTGATAAAGTTAAGCAAGAATTTTAAATTCGGCTTCAATTAGATACGAAACGTAATCCCGAAATGATTTTTTTATTAGCCTAAAATACGCAAATTTTCTTTGCCGCATTCCGACTTCCCTCCATCCGGATACAGATCTTTTTGAAAAAAATCCCCCCCCCTGCGGATGCTAACGCAAGTAAGAAACAAACAATCATTGCGAGGGGCAAGCCATAGGTCACCCAAGGCGTATTAATTTCTGGAAGTATAGCAAAGAAAAGCAACAACTAGAAAATGAAAAGCGCCAATCCCAAATCGAAAAATGGCCAACCGCTTGCCTTCAATATTTCTAGCCAGCTAGGGTCGACAGATTAACTGTCCATCTTCAGCGCACTAATAAAGGCTTCCTGAGGAATGTTCACACTACCGAACTGCCGCATCTTCTTTTTACCCGCCTTCTGCTTGTCCAGCAGCTTGCGCTTCCGCGTGGCGTCGCCGCCGTAGCATTTGGCAGTCACGTCCTTGCGCAGGGCGGACAGGGTTTCCCGCGCGATCACCTTGCCACCTATGGCCGCCTGGATCGGGATCTTGAACATGTGGCGGGGGATCAGCTCTTTGAGCTTTTCGACCATGGCGCGGCCGCGCATCTCTGCCCGGTCGCGGTGGACCATCATTGACAGCGCGTCCACGGGTTCGTCGTTGACCAGCACCGACATCTTGACCAGTGCGTCCTCTTGGTAGCCGATCAACTGGTAATCGAAGGACGCATAGCCCTGGGTAACGGATTTCAGGCGGTCGTAGAAGTCAAAGACGACCTCGTTTAGGGGCAGATCATAGACGACCATCGCGCGGCTGCCGGCATAGGTCAGGTCCAACTGCACGCCGCGGCGGTCTTGGCACAGTTTCAGCACGTCGCCGAGGTATTCGTCGGGCACAAGGATCGTCGCCTTGATCCGCGGCTCTTCGATATGGTCGACAAAGGTCAGGTCGGGCATGTCGGCGGGGTTGTGCAGGTCCTGCTCTGTCCCGTCCTTCATAAAGATGTGGTAAACGACCGATGGCGCGGTGGTGATCAGGTCGATATTGTATTCCCGCTCGATCCGGTCGCGGATGACTTCAAGGTGCAGCAGGCCAAGGAAACCGCAGCGGAAGCCAAAGCCGAGGGCGGCAGAGGTTTCCATCTCGAAGCTGAAGGACGCGTCGTTCAGCGCCAGCTTATCGATAGCGTTGCGCAGGTCCTCGAATTCGGACGAGTCGACGGGGAACAGACCGCAGAACACGACAGGCTGCGCAGGCTTGAAGCCCGGCAGCGCTTGAGTCGCGCCCTTGCGCTCGCTGGTGATCGTGTCGCCGACGCGGGTGTCACGGACTTCTTTGATCTGGGCGGTAAAAAAACCGATCTCGCCCGGGCCAAGCTGATCCATCGGCAACATGCCGGGTTTGAACACGCCAAGGCGGTCGATCAGGTGGACGGTGTCGTTGGACATGAACCGCACGCGGTCCTTGAGCTTGAGCACGCCATCGATGATCCGCACCAGCACGACGACGCCCAAATAGCTATCGTACCAAGAGTCCACCAGCATCGCTTTCAGCGGCGCATCGCGGTCACCCTTGGGCGCGGGCAGACGGTGAACGACGGCCTCTAGCGTCTCATGTATGCCGATGCCGGTCTTAGCGCTGACCCGGATGGCTTGGGACGCGTCGATGCCGATGACGTCTTCGATCTGCAATGCCACGCGGTCACATTCCGACGCGGGCAAGTCGATCTTGTTCAGGACGGGCACGATCTCGTGGTTCGCATCCAGCGCGTGATAGACGTTGGCCAGCGTCTGCGCCTCTACCCCTTGGGTGCTGTCGACGACCAGAAGCGAGCCTTCTACCGCGCGCATGGAGCGGGAGACTTCGTAGGCAAAATCTACGTGACCGGGGGTATCGATCAAGTTCAGGACATACATCTCGCCGTTGTCGGCCTTGTAGTCGATGCGCACGGTCTGCGCCTTGATCGTGATACCGCGCTCACGCTCGATATCCATGGAGTCGAGCATCTGCGCTTTCATGTCCCGGTCAGCGACGGTGCCGGTGGACTGAATCAGGCGGTCGGCCAGCGTGGATTTCCCGTGGTCGATGTGCGCCACGATCGAGAAATTGCGGATGTGCGAAAGTTCGGTCATGGCGAGGCCCCAAAAAGGTCTGAAATCAACACCTGTCCATCGCCCGAAGGGGGCGATTTTGCAAGGGGGAACCCGCAGGTGCCGCCTTTGCGGGGCAATCAGTCCCATCCGGCACCGCCGTTTTGAATATCCACAAGCCAAAAATGGCAATCGGGAATTGCGCGGGACAGCGATTTGCGGCATGATGGCGACACGGCAGTAAGGACGATGACACTGGGAAAACCGGGCGCGTCAGACAAGACAGGCAGATTCTATGCGTATCATTTTTCTGGGCCTCGCCCTTGTGACCCTCAATTCATGCGGCGCAGGCGTGCGCGGTGAAATGGGCAAGGCATGCATGGCATCAGGCCGGTCTGCGGCCAATACGGCCCTGTGTTCGTGCGTTCAAAAGACGGCCAACGGCACCCTGACCAACCGTGATCAAAAGCTAGCCTCCACCTTCTTTGAAGACCCGCAAAAGGCGCAGGATATCCGCCAGTCTGATTCCAGCAGCCACGAGTCGTTCTGGACCCGCTACCGTCAGTTCACCGGCCAAGCCGAGCGTAGCTGCCGCTAAAGCCGCCGTATCCTACTGATCAAAAATACCTCGGAGGTTTGGAGGCCGAGCCTCCAATCGGGGCGCAGCCCCGGCGCACCAAGACTGGACACGAACAGCGGTGCCGATATGTAGGGGTATGCGGTTCGACATTCCCCTTCTGACTAAACAGATCCACGCCGGCGACCGGCGCGCGCTGGCCCGTGCAATCACGCTTGTGGAAAGCGGGCGGGACGATCACCGCAGCCTTGCGCTGGATCTACTGGATCAGCTTGGCACCGACCGCCAAGCCCTGCGCATTGGCCTGTCCGGCACGCCGGGCGTTGGCAAATCGACATTTATCGAAACCTTCGGCCTGATGCTAACAGCGCGGGGCAAGCGTGTGGCGGTGCTGGCGGTCGATCCGTCCTCAGCACGCTCTGGCGGGTCGATCCTGGGTGACAAAACTAGAATGGAGCATTTAAGCCGCGATTCTAATGCCTTCATCCGCCCCTCTCCCAGTCAAACGCAGCTGGGCGGCGTAGCCCGCCGGACCCGCGATGCGGTGCGCCTGTGCGAGGCGGCAGGTTATGACATCGTGCTGATTGAGACCGTCGGTGTGGGGCAGTCCGAAACCGTGGTCGCGCAAATGGCCGATCTATTCGTCCTACTGCTGGCCCCGGCCGGCGGGGACGAGCTTCAGGGCGTCAAACGCGGCATCATGGAAATGGCGGACATGATTCTTGTGAACAAAGCGGATGGAGAGCTCAAGCCGCAAGCCATGCGAACCTGCGCCGATTACGCTGGCGCGCTGCGCCTGCTGCGCAAACGGCCGCAGGATATGGAAGGCTATCCGCTAGCGATGACCGTCTCGGCGCTGGACAGCACCGGGCTGCGCCAAGCGTGGGACCGCATGGAGGCCTTGGCAAATTGGCGGCAACAGAGCGGCATCTTTGCCAGCACCCGCGCCGATCAGGCCCGCCAATGGTTCGCAGAGGATCTGCGGGCCGAGGTCATGACCTTGCTTACCCGCGACCCCGATCTGCGGGCGCGCATGACCGCGCTTGAGGAAGCCGTCGCCCGCGGCGAGATGACCCCCGCCGTTGCCGCCCGCGCGGCGCTGGCCCCGCTGCGCAGCGCATGACGGACGCTGGCATCACGACGCGCCTTCTAGACGGGGTTCACCTGAGCGCCGATCTGGTAAAGTGCGGCGCGGACCGCCTGATGGTCACCTTCGATTGCCGCCGGCAAGACCGGGACGGATTCGGCACCGTGGTCCCGTCAGAGCAATTTGCCAGGGCGGGCTTTGACCAGCCGATGATCGCCGCCCGCGACAACGACTGGTTCATCAACACCGATACAGTTGCGCTTGAATCTGTCTGCCGCGATCTACGCAACAATTACCACGCGGCGCAGGCCATCGGCTTATCAATGGACGGCTTTGGAGCCTTCCGCTTTTCGCGGGTACTGGGGCTATCCCACGTCGTCGCCGTCTCTCCGCAGGTGTCAATCGCTCCGCAGCGTGTCCCGTTCGAAACCCACTACCAGCAAGAAGCTCGGCGCTTTGACCCCGGCTTGGGCGACCTGACGGCAATCTCTGACGACAGGTTGCGCGGCGAAATCCTGATCGACCCGTTCAACTTGAACGTTTTGACCCATGCGCGAATGCTGCAGGTGCTGTTCCTGCGCGTGGCGCTGTTCCGCCTACCTGGCGGCGGCCATCCTTGCACGCGAATCCTGCGCGGTGCAAAGCTTGCCGGGCTGATACATGCGCGGGCCATAGCCCCCGCTCGCGGCCCCAGCCCAGTACAGGCTGCGCACCGCACCGGACCGCCCGCGCGCAAAGCGCCGTCTATTGGCTCGGATTGCAGTGTGCCACCGCAGCGCGTCACCCCGTTTGGTCCAGCATCGCGGGGCAAAACGCCGCGAAACTGGCGGATGCCGCGCAGGACGGGGTTGACGGCGACAGGGATTCTGCGTAGGCGCTGCTAACTGAATTCATGGCCCCATAAGCGGGGCTTTTCTACCATCGGACGGCCCATACGGGTCTGTCCCCAAGACGGCCGGGACCGCTTTGGTCCACGCCAAGCCACGAAGGATGATGCCCATGTCGCGCCGCTGCGATCTGACCGGAAAAGGCCCGATGTCGGGCAACAACGTGTCCCACGCCAAAAACCGCACCCGCCGCCGGTTCCTACCGAACCTGCAGGACGTCACACTGATGTCCGATACGCTGGGTCGTTCGTTCAAGTTCCGCATCTCGAATGCGGCGCTGCGCACGGTCGATCACCGTGGTGGTCTGGACGCTTTCATGAAAAAAGCAAAGGACGCTGAATTGTCTCCCGACGCGCTGAAGGTGAAAAAAGACATCGCCAAGGCGAATGTTGCTGCGACTGCCTAAGCGTTGTTTTGAAGAGTTAACTAAAGGCCCGGCAGCGAAAGCGCCGGGCTTTTTCCATTTCCGCATCGAGATTTAGATTTGCGGTCCAAACCCGTCTGGCGCATTTGGCTTCGCCAAATTACCAGCGTCCGCGTTTATTTGGCCCGACGAAACGAGGGATGATGAGCGACGCGTTGCCCATTGATGAAGTGCTGGGGGATGTCGTGTCCGCCTTGCAAGCCCATGGCCGCGTCGTGCTGCAAGCCCCGCCAGGCGCGGGCAAGACCAGCCGTGTGCCGCTTGCCCTGCTTCATGCCGGTTTTGCCGGACAGATCGTCATGCTGGAGCCCCGGCGCTTGGCCGTGCGCGCGGCGGCAGAGCGGTTGGCCCAGCAGCTAGGCGAAGACGTCGGCGGCCGCGTCGGGTACCGGATGCGGGGCGAATCCAGCGTGGGGCCGGACTGCCGCATTTTGGTGGTGACCGAGGGCATCCTGACCCGGATGGTGCAAGCCGACCCGGAACTGCGCGGCGTGGGCACGGTGATCTTTGATGAATTCCACGAACGGTCCTTGCACGCAGACCTTGGCCTTGCCCTTGTCTGGGAAGCGCGAGGGGCCCTGCGGCCCGATCTGGTGCTTGTAGTGATGTCGGCGACGCTGGACGCGGCCCCTGTCGCGGCCTTGCTGGATGCGGCACCCATCGTCACGTCACAGGGCCGGGCCTTTCCGGTGGACGTGCAATATTTGGACCGAGCCTTGCCCCCGCGCACGCGGCTGACGGATGCGGTCGCTGACCATTTGGCGCAGATCGCGCCACAGACGACGGGCGGCGTGCTGGTCTTTCTGCCGGGAGAGGGCGAAATTCGCGCGGTCGAAGGCGCATTGAAAGGCCGCCTGCCCGCCGACTGCGCGGTCAGGCCGCTATATGGTGCGCTGCCCTTTGCCGCGCAGCGCGCCGCAATCGCCACGGTGGAGCAAGGCCGTAAGATTGTGCTGTCCACAGCCATCGCTGAAACCGCCCTGACTATTCAGGACGTCCGCGTTGTCATCGACGCAGGCCGCGCGCGGCGAGCACGGTTCGATCCCGGCAGCGGCATGGCGCGGCTGGTGACCGAACGGGTCAGCCGGGCCGAAGCAGACCAACGCGCAGGCCGGGCTGGCCGTGTGGCACCCGGCACCTCATACCGGATGTGGACCAAAGGCGAAGACGGTGCCCTACCCGCCTTTGCCCCGCCCGAAATCGTCAGCGCCGATCTCACTGCGTTGGCGCTGGAACTCGCGCTTTGGGGCAGTGACGATCTTGCCTTTCTGACGCAGCCGCCAGAGGTGGCGTTAGCAGAGGCGCGCGCCCTTCTTCTCCACCTTGGCGCACTGGACGCGCGCGGCGGGATAACGGCGCATGGCCGCAAGTTGGCGCTACTGCCGGTGCACCCACGGCTGGGCCATATGCTGGCGCGCGCTGGCGCGCAGGCCGCCCCGCTTGCGGCGCTGCTAGAGGCGCGCGATCCATTGCGCGGGGCGGGCTGCGATCTGGCACTACGCCTTGCCGCGCTACGCGGCGCAGCGACGGCAGCCACTGTCCACGCCCCTGCCCTCGCGCAAATCAGGGCAGAGGCGAAGCGGCTAGCCAAAGGGTTGGCAAAGGGTCCGGACATGAGCCTTGGTCAGATGGCCGCGCTGGCCTATCCCGACCGCGTGGCGCTGCGCCGGGCTGGCGACGATCCGCGCTATTTGTTGTCCGGCGGCAAGGGGGCCATACTGGATGCGGCCGATCCGCTCGCGGGTCAGCGGCTGCTGGTCGTGACCGACACAGACGGCAACCCGCGCGAGGCGAAGATCCGGCAGGCTGCCGTGATCGGACTGGCGGATCTGCGCGCCGTGCACGGCGATGTAATTGCATGGCACGATGTCTGCCGCTGGGACCGGCGCGACGCGCGCGTTGTGACCGAGCGGCAAGAGCGTTTTGGCGCGCTGGTGCTGGACGCCCGGCGCTGGACCGACGCCCCCGCAGATGCTGTGGCGCTGGCCATGCTGGACGGTGCGCGCCAACTAGGTCTGCGCCCCGGCAAGGCGGCGCATCTGTTCCGGGCACGCGTGGCGCTTGTGCCTGGCATGCCGGATATGAGCGATGACGCCCTGATGGCAACGCTGGATGATTGGCTGCTGCCTCATCTGGAGGGCGTGCGCTCCTCTGCCGACTGGGGGCGGTTCGATCTGCTGAACGCGCTGCGCGGGATGCTGGACTGGGACCAGATGCAGCGGCTGGACCGCGCGACCCCGTCCCATTTCACGACGCCGCTTGGGCGACGGATTGCCATTGATTACGACGGCGACGCCCCGCAGATCACGCTGCGTATTCAGGAAATGTTTGGCCAGACCGCGCACCCGATGGTCGGCGATACGCCCCTGCGGGTCACGCTGCTGTCGCCGGGGCAAAAGCCGGTGCAGGTCACGCAGGACATTCCAGGGTTCTGGGCCACCAGCTATGCCGATGTGCGCCGCGATATGCGCGGCCGTTATCCGCGCCACCCTTGGCCAGAGGATCCGACGCAGGCTGATCCTACTTTGCGGGCAAAACCTCGCGGAACATGACAAAAATCACGCAGAAATGTTTGTGAACCATAAGCAATTCGCGAATGTGTTGCAGTTTGGCGGCATCTCCCTATATTATTAAGGCATAAGAAACGTTTGTCGTATTGAGTATCGAGAATGTCCATATCACCGATTTTCGAGGATCCTGTCGCTATCAAACCAGAACCACGGGTTCAGGTTGCTGCCCTTTGCCACCGCAAAGGAGCAAAGGGACGTGAAGTTTTGCTGGTCACCAGCTCGCGCGGCCGCTGGATCCTGCCAAAGGGCTGGCCCATTGACGGGCTCAGCGACGGGGATGCGGCGCTGCAGGAGGCATGGGAAGAAGCTGGCGTGCGCCATGGCCTCGTCACCGCCAAGCCAATTGCAAAGTTTCTGGGTGTCAAACGCTTTGACAATGGCGAGGAAATTCCCGCCCACGTCCGTGTCTACGGCGTGAAGGTGCGGCAGCTGGTGCGCAAGTTTCCCGAACACAAACGCCGAGAACGGCGCTGGGTCAGCCTTGCCAAGGCGGCCAAGCTGTTGACCGAAAAAGGTTATGCCAAGGCGCTGCGCGCCATCTGATCGCGGACCCGGTTGCGCATGCGCGCCGGATTATTCTAACCATTCGATCTGATCCACCGTCGTCAGCCGTGCAAAATCAGCGCAAAGGCTGGACAATGTGACCGACAGGTCATGCACTGCCCCGTCAGGGCCGCACGCTTGGAAACCAAACACCGCGTCTGTCACAAGATCGACCGCGAATACCAGATCGGCGGTCGCCTGCACGGTGCTGGACACGCAGTAATCAATCGCAGCCCCGGCGACGATCAAGCGGGTGATGCCGATTTACGCCAGATATTCCGCAAGCCCGGTCCCCGCAAAACCAGAAGAGCCGAATTTCGTGAGAACCGCCTCTGCTGGTTGCTGCGCGGCGAAGGGCATGGGTTGCCCGCCGGGATGACCGGACCGAAATGAAGACGCGGGATCGCGGTCATTGCGGTGGATATGGGTCATCGGCAGGCCGCAGTTTCCCGCAAGACTGACCAACTGCGTGACCGCAGCTTCTGCCGCCGAATTAGACCGGGCACGACATTGCATAGTACGGATGGCAAAGGCGTGCTGCAGATCAATCAGCAGCAGCGCCCAGTCAGGCATCAGGGGCGGCCAAGTAGTCGCGCTTGCCCAGCACCACACCGTTGTGGCGTAGAATCGCATAGGCCATGCCCATGTGGAAATAGAACTGCGGCAGGGCGAAATGCGCGTAGTAGTCTTGTCCCGACAAGGTCATCTCGGACGGTCCAGCCTTGAAGGTGATCGACCGGGTCGCTGCATCTTTGAAGATATCCGGCGCGGCATTGGCCAGTTCGGCCTGCACGGTCGCAATCCGCGCTTTGAGTTCGGCAAATGTGGTTTCCGTATCGGGATGGCTTGGCACCGCGGCCCCAGCCAGCCTGGCGTTCATCCGGGTGGCAAAATCGCAGGTCAGCTGCACCTGCCGCGACAGCGGCAGCATGTCGGGAAAAAGGCGCACGCCCAGCATGATGTCGGGTGCAATCTTGTGTTCGGCGCAATGCGTCTCTGCCTTGGACAGGATCCGCGCGAGGGCGGTCAGGCTGCGTTGCAGCGCAGGAATAACGATGGAATACATGGTGCTGTCCAATACCGCAGGAGCGGCCGGATCAGCCCGCACCGCGCGCCACATTGGGCGCCGAACGGGCCTAAACGCAACGGTTATTTCAGGCAATAGCGCATGATCGCCTTTTGGGCGTGCAGACGGTTTTCAGCCTCGTCGAAGATGACGGAATGCAGGCCGTCCATGACGCCGCTTGTCACCTCGTCATCGCGGTGCGCGGGCAGGCAGTGCATGAAAAGCGCGTCCACATTTGCCTTTTCCATCAGCGCTTCCGTGACTTGGTAGCCGCGTAGCTGGTTGTGCCGCCGCTCCCGCGCGGATTGCGGATCGTGCATGCTGACCCAGGTATCGGTTACGATAAGGTCAGCGCCCTGCACGGCCTTTTGCGGGTCACGTTCGATCGTGTAGAGCCCGTCTACGCTGCGTTCGGGGTCAAGCGGCGGCGGGCCGGAGAAGACCAGCTCGAAATCGAACTGCTTAGCCGCATGGGCAAAGCTGGCAAAGACGTTGTTGCCGTCGCCGGACCAGACCACCTTGCGCCCCTTGATCGGGCCGCGATGTTCCTCGAACGTCATGATATCAGCCATGATCTGGCAGGGATGTGTGCGGTTCGTCAGGCCATTGATCACTGGCACAGTGGCGTGTTCGGCCATCTCGTGCAGAGTCGCTTCTTCGAACGTGCGGATCATGATCATGTCGACATAACGTGACAGCACGCGGGCGGTGTCGGCAATCGTCTCGCCGTGGCCCAACTGCATGTCAGCCCCCGACAGCACCATTGTCTGCCCGCCCATCTGTCGCACGCCCACGTCAAAGCTGACTCGGGTACGGGTCGAGGGCTTTTCAAAGATCAGCGCGACCATGTGGTTGGCCAAGGGTTGTTCTGCGTCCGGCGTGCCCTTGGGCAGGCCTGCGCGCGCGTCCTTGATGCGACGGGCGTCGTCGATGATGGCGCGCAGGTCGGCGGCGGGCGTGGTGTGGATGTCGAGAAAATGGGTCATGTCAGTCTTTCGTTCCGGTGTCGGACTGGGGGTTTCACCCCCCAGACCCCCGTGAAGTATGTTTGACCAGAAGTAAGGTCAGAAGGATGATGCGGCCTTGTCGAGCAGGTCGACCGCAGTTGCGATGTCGTCGTCGGTCAAATTCAGGGGCGGCAGCAGGCGGATAACGTTGTCCGCGGCAGGGACAGTCAGGATGCCGGCGTCATAGCCGGCCTTGACGATGTCGGTGTTGGTCGCCTTGCACATCAGACCCAGCATCAAGCCGAACCCGCGCACGCCGGTAAAAACGTCTGGGTGGGCAGCGGTGAGGCTATCAAGCTTTTGCCGAAGCAGGCCGGCCTTGCGGTTCACCTCTGCCAGAAAGGCGGGGTCGGCGATGATATCCATGACCGCATTGCCGACAGCGCAGCCCAGCGGGTTTCCGCCATAGGTAGAGCCGTGGGTGCCGGCGGTCATGCCGTCAGCAGCGTGTTCGGTGGCAAGGACCGCGCCGAGGGGGAAGCCGCCGCCGATGCCCTTGGCGACCATCATGATGTCGGGCGTGATGCCGGACCATTCGTGGGCGAAAAGCTTGCCGGTTCGGCCCACGCCGCACTGCACCTCGTCAAATATCAGAAGGATGCCATGTTCGTCGGCCAGATCGCGGAGACCTTTCAGGCATTGATCGGGGACCGGGCGAATGCCGCCTTCGCCCTGCACCGGCTCGATCATGATCGCAGCGACGGTGGGGGACTTGGCGGCCTGCGTCAGCGCGTCATGGTCACCAAATTCCAGATGCACAAAGCCAGGCAGCAGCGGGCCGAAGCCTTTGGTCATCTTTTCCGACCCGGCGGCGGCGATGCCAGCAGAGGAGCGGCCATGGAAGCTGCCGGAGAAGGTGATGATATCTGTGCGCTCGGGCTGGCCTGCGTCGTAGAAATGCTTGCGGGCCATTTTGACGGCCAACTCACACGCCTCTGTCCCCGAGTTGGTGAAGAAAACCGTGTCAGCAAAGGTGTGTTCGACCAGCTTGTCGGCCAGCGCCTGTTGCGCGGGGATTTGGTACAAGTTGCTGACGTGCCAGACCGCATGCGCCTGATCGGTCAGTGCCTTTATCAGGGCCGGATTGGCATGGCCAAGACTGTTGACCGCGATCCCGGCACCAAAATCCAGAAAGCGGCGACCATCTGTCGTGGTGAGCCAAGCGCCGTCACCTTTTTCGAAGGCAAGCGGTGCACGGTTATAGGTCGGCAGAACGGTCGGGATCATGGGATCGGCCCTTATGGCAAACGTGAAGCCCGATTGATGCCCGCAAGGGGACGCCGGGTCAACGATAATGGGGGAAAGTATAGAACGTGCGCAGAAGGACGCGTTTCAGCGTCGGCATCGAACGAAAAAGGGCGCACGGATATCCATGCGCCCAACTAGCCGATTGCGTGACTTTAGGGAAGGCGGTTTACGCCTTGAGCCGGTAGCCCTTGTCCAGCCAGCGCCAGACGACAGACAAAACCACGACATTGGCCGCCAGCACAACCACCAGCCCGAGCCAAGGCGAGCTGTCGGATACGCCAATCATACCCCGGCGCACGCCATCGATGATGTAGAAGAACGGGTTGGCGTGGGAGGCGATGCGCAGCGGCTCTGGCAGGGCGTCAATGCTGTAGAAGGTGCCGGACAGGAAGGACAGCGGCGTGACGAGGAAGTTCGAAATCGCCGACAACTGGTCGAATTTATTGGCGAAAATGCCAGCGATCATGCCTAGACCGCCCATGAACATGGATCCCAGCAAAACGAAGGTCAGCATCCAGCCGATGTTCTGGATATGAACCCCAAGAAAGATCCACGATCCGGCGGCGATGACTGTCGCTACGATTAGCCCACGTGCGACGGCACCGAACAAATAGCCGAAAAGCAGTTCTGCTGCGGACAGGGGCGGCATGAGTGTGTCAACGATATTGCCGCCGACCTTAGCGGACGCGAGGCTGGAGGATGTATTGGCGAAAGCGTTCTGGATCACGGTCATGATCAGGATGCCGGGGGCGAGGAAGGTCATGAAGGGCACGCCCATGACATCGCCGCGCTGCGGGCCGATCGCGATGGTAAAGATCATCAGCAGCAGGCCTGCGTTGATCAGCGGGGCCATAACCGTCTGCGACCAGACGTTCATGAAACGGCGCACTTCGCGCAGGGCCAGGGTGCGGGTGCCTTCCCAATTCACGCGGCCAAAGCGGCGCACGCCCATCGCGGATTTGGGGGCTGTGGCGGCGGGCGGCTGTGTGGCTGATTGGTCGGTCATCGCGGCTTTCCTTTTCTTTCCGGGGGCGGTCCTTCACTTCCACCGTCTCAATGCTTAGAATAGGGGATGAAGAGATTAGACAAGGCCCCTTCTTTGATAGGGGTCAGAGCGAAGGAAGCCAAATGTCCTGGACAGACGAACGTGTCGAGACCCTGAAGCGGATGTGGGGCGAAGGCCAGTCGGCGAGCCAGATCGCCAAAGAACTGGGCGGCGTCACCCGCAATGCCGTAATCGGCAAGGTCCACCGCTTGGGCCTGTCGAACCGCGCCGGTGTGGCCGGAGCGGAGCCTGCAACCGCAGTCGTCCCCGCCGCAGAGGTGGTGCCTGCTGTGATCGAGACGCCGAAACCGGTGGTCGAAGAAAAGCCACACATGCGCACCGAGTCGGCGACGCCGGCCCGCAAGCCCAAGCCCGATCCTGATGCGGTCGAGGTTGAAGAGCTGGACGAGAACGGTATCCCGATCAGCGCTGCGCGCCGGGCGATCATTCCTGCCGGCCAGCCCCTGCCGCCCCAGCCCAGCGCGAACGAGATTTCGCCAGAGGCCCTGGCCAAGGTCAACGAGGTAGAAAAATCCGCCAAGAAGATCGGCCTGATGGAGCTGACTGAAAAGACCTGCAAGTGGCCCGTCGGTGACCCGGCAACGCCGGACTTCTGGTTCTGCGGTCTGCCCAGCCAGCAAGGCAAACCCTATTGCGAGGCGCATGTCGGCGTGGCGTTCCAGCCCATGTCCTCGCGCCGGGACCGTCGCCGCTAAGCCAGCGATCCCCTGATGCGCGCCTGACCGGGCGGCGCGTCAGGGCTATGGCCCCTTTTATTTCTATCAGCAGGACAAATGCCCGTATGACCAATCTGGCACTGATTACCGGCGCGTCATCCGGCATCGGGCGCGAATTTGCGCGCATCCATGCGCAGCGCGGCGGTCATCTGATCATCGTGGCCCGCCGCAAGGACCAACTGGAGGCGCTGAAGTCAGAGCTGGAAGCCGCGCATCGCGTCAGCGTCCGCGTCATTGCCGCCGACCTGACTGATGCTGCGGCCGTGAAGGACCTGTGTGACAGCCTGCGCGGTCAGCGGATCGAAGTGCTGATCAACAATGCAGGCTTTGGCGGCCAAGGCAGCCACGTGGACCGCGAGCTGGAAAAAGAGCTATCGATGGTCGATCTGAACGTCAAGGCGCTGGTCACCCTGTGCCACGATATTGGCGGCCAAATGGCACAGCGCGGCGAGGGTCGCATCCTGAACGTAGGCTCTACCGCAGGCATGATGCCCGGACCGATGCAGAACGTCTATTTCGCGACCAAGGCCTTTGTGCGCAGCTATTCTATGGCTTTGGCAGAGGAGCTGCGCAGCAGCGGTGTCACCGTCACCGTGCTGGCCCCCGGATATGTCGAGACAGAGTTCGCCGATACCGCTGATCTGCGCGGCACCCCGTTGGTCAAAGGTGGCGGAAAAACCCCGAAAAGTGTTGCAACCTTTGGCTATGACCAGATGATGGCGGGCCGTTTGCATGTCATCAACGAGGGCATGCTGAGCTTCGCGTTGAACTGGGTAATCCCGCTGATGCCCCACCGCCTTGTACTGGGAATCGCCAGGCGGATGCAGACCAAGGCTTAATCCCCAGACTTAGTCCTCGTCTTCCCAGTCACTGCCGATAGCCTCGCGGTGGGATTTCTTCTCGCGATCGATCATCTCTTCGACCTCTTCCAACTCTTTCTTGCCTGCCTCATCGGGGCGCGCCTCTGCGGCTTCGACTGGGGTCAGCAGCAGCTTGAAATACATCGGAAAGTGGTCTGATCCGATATGCGCCTCTCGGCGCATGTCCAGCAGGCGGAACTGGGCGTCGTGGAACAGATGATCCAGCGGCCAGCGCATCCACGGCATTGTCGCGCTGAAGGTAGTATAGAATCCGCGCCCCACGCGCGGGTCCAGCAGGCCCGAGACCTCTTGAAAGCGCCGGGTGGTGATGGACCACGCCACGTCGTTCAGGTCGCCGGATACGATAGCTGGCAACGGATCATCCCGCGCCTCGATCGCGATGGCGGACAGTTCCGCATCGCGCCCTTCGGTGTCCTGCTGAGGCACGGGGGGTTCGGGATGCACGACATACAGCCGGAACGCCAGCCCATCTGCCAGCGGCACCCGCACTCGCAATGACGGCACCCCATCCACGACCTTTTCGCAAAACATCGCGTCCTCGAGCGGCACCCGGCTATAGACGGCCATGCCATAGCCTGTGTCCAGCGGGTGGACGTGGCGGTGCGGATACAAGTCGGACAGCGCGTCCAGCGCAACAACCCAGTCCTGATCGACCTCGAGAGTCATCAGAATATCTGGCTGCACACGGCGGGTCAGGTCCACCAGCTTTTGATAGTCGCGGTTCGACTTTTTCACGTTCGCCGCCAAAAAGCTTATGCTGCGGTCGTCCGCCACCGGCTCTGTCTTGCGCGGGCGCAGGGATTGCGTGTGCCAGACCGGCAGATAGCGCCCGACAAAGAATGCCTGCGCCAGCGCACAGGGGATCATCAAGCCAGCGACCCATTGCCAACCCGGCAGTATAAACCACACGGCCAGCGCAATCAGCACAATTGCGATGGCCAGTACCTGCTGGCGCGCGAAATCCGCGCCGCGTACCATGCCATGCGACACGGACGAAAACGGCACCAGCGTGAAGATGACGACAGAGGCGACGGCCAGCCACATCACGATTTCAACGAATGTCATCACGCCCTGACCGACCTTATCCCTTGTTCTGCAACAGTTGAACGCACGCAACCGCATTTCAGTTCATCCCGCCGCCCCTTTATGTGGGCTGCGCCCCCTTTCCGCGCAGCGCGCCCCACGCTAGAAGGGAGCATGACCCAAAACCCGCCAGATCTGCGCCCCGACCTTGCCCGCGCCCGCGTTGTGGACGCTCCCCGCCCCGGCCAGCCGACCATCGGCATGGTGTCTCTCGGCTGCCCAAAGGCGCTGGTGGATTCTGAACGCATCCTGACGCGCCTGCGCGCCGAAGGTTACGCGATCAGCGCCGATTACCACGGCGCAGAGGCGGTGATCGTGAACACCTGCGGCTTTCTTGACAGCGCCAAGGCCGAAAGCCTTGATGCGATCGGCGAGGCGTTGAAGGAAAACGGCAAGGTCATCGTCACGGGCTGTCTGGGGGCAGAGCCGGATTACATCCGCGAGCATTACCCCAATATTTTGGCCGTCACCGGCCCACAGCAATACGAACAGGTGCTGGACGCCGTGCATCTAGCGGTGCCGCCCAGCCCAGATCCGTTCATCGACCTGCTGCCTGCGCGGGGCGTGTCACTAACACCACGGCATTACAGTTACGTCAAGATTTCAGAAGGCTGCAATCACAAGTGCAAGTTCTGCATCATCCCCGACATGCGCGGCAAACTCGCCAGCCGTCCGGCCCATGCGGTGCTGCGCGAGGCTGAAAAACTGGTTCAGGCTGGGGTCAAGGAACTGCTCGTGATCTCTCAGGACACCAGCGCCTATGGCCTTGATCGTAAATACGATGTGAACCGGTGGAAGGATGGCGAGGTGCGTAGCCACATCACTGATCTGACGCGAGAACTGGGCAAGTTGGGCGCTTGGGTGCGGCTGCACTACGTCTATCCCTACCCCCATGTACGCGACCTGATCCCGATGATGGCGGACCCGTCAAACGGCGTTCTGCCCTATCTGGATATCCCGTTCCAGCATTCGCACCCCGACGTGCTGCGCCGCATGGCGCGCCCCGCCGCCGGGTCCAAAACGCTGGAAGAAATCGCCGCATGGCGGGCCATTTGCCCCGATATCACCCTACGATCGACCTTTATCGTGGGCTATCCGGGAGAGACCGAGGCCGAGTTCCAACACCTGCTGGACTGGCTGGACGAAGCGCAACTGGACCGCGTCGGCTGCTTTCAATACGAAAACGTCGCCGGTGCGCGGTCAAACGCCCTGCCTGATCACGTCGCGCCAGAGGTCAAACAGGACCGCTGGGACCGCTTCATGGAAAAGGCGCAGGCGATTTCCGCCGCCAAGTTGGAGGCAAAGGTCGGCCGCGTGCTGGAAGTGCTGGTCGACGACATCGACGAAGACGGCATCGCCACCTGCCGCACCTGGGCCGACGCACCAGAGATCGACGGCAACCTGTTCATCGACGAGGGCACCGAAGGGTTGTCGGTCGGTGATGTGGTAAAGATCACGGTCGATGAGGCGGGCGATTATGATTTGTGGGGCGCGATCTTAACCCCGTGAGGTAATCGGTAAGACTAAGAACCGGATGTCGTGTGGGCACTATGATCAACCATAGCGCCCACATCGCCGGGTTCTAAGCACCCTTACCCATTAGGACACTTGAACGATCCGGCCATTTTGCCCACCTTCTTTTGCATCTCCGTGAACGTCGATGCCTCGAACGCCTGTACGGCTTGCATGTACGTCACCGCGCCAGAAGAACCGGCTACAATCAGGGCGGCATCAGGCCTTCGCTCGCGTCGCTCTCGATCAAGATCTGGATATCGAACAGGCCCCGTGGTGAAGTGGAAGGACAGCATCTTTCCCCCGCAATTTCGATCAGAGGGCGCACAGTGGCCGCGCGGTCAGAGGGCTTTGCAAGCATGCCGCGAACGGCGTCGAGGGTGTAATTACCTTGGATCATATGAATTGACATGGCATGTTTCTTTTCCGGGGTTGGAAGTGCGGCCGGCAACCCGTCGCACCGCCCCAAAACGGGGCAGATAAGTGACGCTAGGTCAGCAACACCTCGTCACTAAATGCATTCAGCGTCATTTGACCTAAAGATTATCCAGATACATCCGCACCGCGTCCTGCACGCGGCGGAACCGGTCGCCGCCAAGCTGCACACCGCCGAACCAGCGGGTGACGACGATGATGTGGCCTTGCAGCCCTTCGCGTTCCAGCATGCGCAGGATGACGATGCCGGCCCCGCCCTCTCCGTCGTCGTTCTTGACGGGGCCGTCGGGCAAAAGGACCGCCCATGTATTATGGGTGGCCTTGGCGAATTTCTTGTTGCGGCACAGGGCCTTAACAAAGGCTTTCGCCTCGTCCAGTGACTCGACAGACCCGCCGGATACGGCGTATTTCGATCCGCGGTCTGTCAGGGCGTTTGGTATTATCTTCATGTCTCCTTGATGCGGCAGGCTGGGAACTGCCGCAAGGGGGAGGGGTTAGTGGCTATACGTGACGCTGGTGGCGACGGCATTGGTGAGCGATGTCTCGGCCCAGGTGCCGCGACCGCCGCGCATCCGAATCTCGCTCAGCTGGGCCAGTGCCAGATCGACCTGCCCCTGCTCCACCAGCGCCTGCCCCATATAGGAGCGCGCCAGCAGGTTATCGGGGTTCACGGCAAGAGCGGTTTTATAGAACGCCATGCCGCTCGCCATTTCGCCGAATTTGCGCGTGGCAAAGCCACGATGAGTGATGGCCATGCCGCGGGACTGGTCCTGCATAGTGTCCAGCACGTCAAGCGCGTCGGCATGGCGGCCGTCGCATACAAGATCTCTCACGTAGTTCATGCGGGCGTCGTCGTCGTTGGTTGATTGCGCGGGCGTCGTGCAGGTCTTGGTCGCCAGATCGAATACCAGCCCTTCGCTGCATTGCTGCGTCGTGGCGGTGGGCTTGGGCGGGGCAGAATCCGACGATCCTGCGGCAAAGGCGAAGGTCGGCGCGATGGTCAGGGCAAGGGCGGCAAAGCGCGTGGGAAATCTCCGATCAGGGTCTGTTGTTCTGGGTGATATGCAAAGTTAGCTAAAGCTACGGCGCGGGCGCGCAAAAAGTTTCACGCGGATGTGACCGCAGGTCAGGGGTGCGATCGGGCGCGGCCGGGCTATATTTAACTTATGACCAATACAATGCCCGCCTATCCCGCCTATGCCCGATCCGAGCGGATCGCCGACGGCACCATACACACGCTGGGTGTCGCCTTTGCACTCAGCGGCGCGATTGCAATGATCAGCTGGGCGCTGATGCGCGGCGAAGGCCGCGGCGTGGCGGCGCTGGCGGTTTATGGCGCGGCGCTGATCGCGACCTTCACCGCCAGCGCATTCTATCACATGACCCCGTGGGAGGCGCTGCGCCCCACCCTGCGCCGGATCGACCACGCGGCGATTTACCTGAAGATTGCCGGCACCTTTACCCCTCTGGCCGCAATGATTGCCACGCCGTTTGCTTTTGCAGTGCTGGCGCTGGTCTGGTCGCTGGCGGTCTGGGGCATGGCGCGCAAGCTGTTTTTCTGGCGCGAACCGGGGCGGTTCGGCCCAGCACTGTACCTGGTGATGGGCTGGCTGGCCGTGCTGCTGATGCCGGCCATCGCGCAGGTCGTCCCCACACCCGCCCTAGTGCTCCTGGCGGTGGGCGGTCTACTTTATACCTCTGGCGTGCTGTTCTATAGCTGGGACTCGCTGAAATTCTCAGCCGCGATCTGGCACGGTTTTGTGCTGGCCGCCTCGGTCTGTTTCTTTTCCGGTATCGTTCTTGGTGCCGCCGCAAAGACCTAAGAGCCGGTGAACCCCAGCCGCGCCGCTGTGCGCGTCACAACGCGTAAGCGGTCGGCATTGGCGGGGTGCGTGCCAAGGAAGGTGTTGCCCGGATCAGGGATGCGGAAAAAGAAATCCGCGCCGCGCAGCGGGTTATAGCCCGCCTGCACCGCGATGACGGTGCCAAGGGCATCTGCTTCCAGCTCGAATTCTTTGGAGTAGGTGCGCGCGCCAATGGCCGCGCCGAATTCCGCGGCCTTGCGCCCGACATCGGGATCACTCGACAAGCCGACCAACTGCCCCATAATGGCTGCGCCAATGGTCGCGTTGCGCCGCTGCCGGTCCAGATGGCCAGAGATGTGGTGTGCTGTTTCATGCGACAGAACGAAGGCAACCTCGTCCGCGTTGCGCGTTTCCGACAGCAGCGCCACAGTGATCGCGATAAGCGGGCGGCCCTTTTTGTCGAGGGTTTGGAAAGCATTGGGCGGCGCGTTGGGGTTCATATCCAATGCGAATTCGAAATCGCAGTTCAGCGTTGGCGCGCGTTCGCGGCACATCGCCTCGGCCACAGGCTCTACCGCGTCCACGGCCGCGATCAGGCTGCGGACAGAGGCGCGCGCGTCCGGCTCTGCTGCGGCGACGGCGGCCGGTGTCGGGGTGAAAATGACCGGCACAGGGATTGGAACGGGCAAGGTGTCACCGGGCGACACGGCGCATCCTGCAAGGCTGACCGCCATGGTGATACCGGAAATCAGGCGAAGCATTGGCGGCCTTGGATGGCGAAAGGTTTCGCTCCCTGTCTAGCAGTCCCGCGCGCCCACGCCAGCCCCGGACGGCCACAGCCGCGCACAATTCCGAGAGAGCAGCCCCTTTTCGTGGGCCTATTGCCACGCTAGGATATACCCATGTTTACCATTGAACACGATTTCGACGCGACGGTCGTCACACTGATCGACGAAGGCACACCCCATCTGCAAGAGGATGTGATCGTCAATGCCTTCGAGGATTGCGTGACCTTAACCCAATTCGATCCGCGACTTAACGAGGTCCGCACGATCACCCTGTCGCTGGCGCAGGTCCATGACCTGGGGGCGGCGCTGAACCTGCCCGAAGGGGCCTATCAGCTTGGGATTCCCAAGCGCTGATGCAAGCTACGGATCGGCTTCAGCACACGAAAGGCGCGCGATGACGACGGGATTTTACTGGGACGAGCGCTGCTTTTGGCATGGCGGCGGCAATTATGCCGGGATGCTACCTGTGGGCGGATTGGTGCAGCCCACCGCGACCGGTGGCCTGCCCGAAAGCCCTGAGACGAAGCGCCGGTTAATGAACCTGATGGTAGTGACCGGGCTGGACGCCGATCTGGTGATGACAGGCGCGCCCGCCGCAACCCGCGCCGATCTGCTGCGCGTCCACCCCACCACTTATATTGATGCCTTCAAAGCCATGTCTGATGACAAAGGCGGAGAGCTTGGCCGCCGCACCCCGTTCGGCCCCGGCGGATTCGAGATCGCCGCCCTGTCCGCAGGGCTCGCGACCGAGGCACTGCGCGCAGTGCTGCGGGGCGATCACGCCAACGCTTACGCTCTATCACGCCCACCGGGGCATCATGCGCTGCCTGATTTTCCCAACGGATTTTGCCTGCTGGCCAATATCGCCATCGCGATCCGCGCGGCGGAGGCGGACGGGTTAGCGCGCCGGATCGCCGTGCTGGATTGGGACGTGCACCACGGCAATGGGGCAGAGGCGATCTTTTACGACGACCCGGATGTTCTGACGGTATCGCTGCATCAGGACCGCAACTATCCAATGGATACGGGCGATTTTGCAGATCGCGGGCGCGGTGCGGGGGACGGGTTCAATCTGAATATCCCCCTGCCGCCCGGCACCGGCCACGAGGGATATCTGGCTGCGATGGACCGCCTCGCCCTGCCCGCCATCCGCGCCTTTGCCCCCGACGTCATCATCGTCGCCTGCGGCTATGACGCCGCCGCGAATGATCCGCTGGGGCGGATGCTGGCCACGGCAGACACCTTTCGCCAGATGACGGCGCGGGTCATGGCGCTGGCGACGCAGGTCTGCGGCGGCAAACTGGTTCTGGTGCATGAGCGCGGATATTCGGAAACCTACGTCCCCTTCTGCGGCCATGCCGTGCTAGAGGAGCTATCCCGCAGCGCCATCCGCGCGCCCGACCCGCTGGCAGAGGTCTTTGCCGCGCGCCAGCCGGACCCACGTTTTACCGTATTTCTGGACGACTGGCTGCAACAGATGGAGGATGCCTTGTGACCCATTCCGGTGCCTGCAACTGCGGCGCAGTACGGTTCACTGTCACTGGCTCCCTGCCCGGCCCCAATGCCTGTCATTGCACGCAACGCTCCAAGCAATCAGGCGACTTCTGGGCATCGTTCGATTTGGATCGCAGCGCTTTCATCGTGACAGGCAAGCCGACATGGTATGCCTCGTCCGATAAGTTGCGGTCCCGGTTCTGCGGCACCTGCGGGGCGTTTCTGTTCTGGGACCCGCTGCGCGGCGACAAAACGGCCGTCGCCATGGGGGCCTTCAACGCGCCGACAAAGACGCAGATCGGAGTACATATCTTCACCGCAGGCAAGGGTGATTACTATGACATCGCCGATGGATTGCCACAGAACCTGCGCTGATCCGTTGCCCTGCGGGCCATGCGAGCCTATCTGCTGGGCAACTGCCGTGAAAGGACTATGACCATGTCTGACATCAACCAAGCCGCCCTCGACTTTCTGCTGACTCGCCGGTCATACCCGGCGCAGGCGCTCGCGGCCCCGGTGCCGGACCGCGATCAGCTGCACACCATCCTGACCGCCGCATCTCGTAGCCCTGACCATGGCAAGCTGGAACCTTGGCGCTTTGTCGTGCTGGGGCGCGACGCCCTGCAATCCGTGGCCGACGCGCTGCCCGCCGCTGGCCACCGGATCGGCATCCCGCAAGAAAAGATCGACAAGCCGGTCATGACCTATAGCGGCGCGCAACTGGCCGTCGTGGTGGTCTGCTCGCCCAAGCCATCTGACAAGGTGCCCAAGACCGAACAGGTGTATGCCGTGGGCGGTGTTTGCCTTGGCCTTGTGAACGCGGCGCTGGCCAGCGGCTTTGGCGCGACCTGGCTATCAGGCTGGTTCAGCCACGACCGGGATTTCATCCGCGATCATTTCAACCTGACGGACGGTGAAACCGTGGCGGGCATCGTCCATATCGGCACGGCGGCCAATACGCCCCCTGACCGCCCGCGCCCCGACATCAACGCCATCACGTACTGGTCCGCTGCGTGATCCTGACCGACTTTGCCAAAGCGCTGGGTCAACTGCCTGACCCTCGCTTTCGCCGAGTGCTGTGGCTGGGCATCGGGCTGACCATCGCACTGCTGGTGGCAGTTTATGCCGGGCTGTTACTGCTGATTGATGCGACCGCATCGGGCCCGCTGACCCTGCCTTGGATTGGGCAGATCACCTGGATCGGTGATCTGCTAGGCTGGGGCTCGCTCGGACTGATGCTTGTGCTGTCGATCTTTCTGATGATCCCAGTCGCCTCGGCCATCACTTCATTCTTTCTGGACGACGTGGCCGACGCGGTCGAGACAAAGTTCTACCCCGCCCTGCCCCCTGCACCGCACACAACGCTTTGGGACGGGTTGCGCGATACGGTCAGCTTTTTGGGCTTGATGCTGATCGCGAACCTGCTGGCCTTTGTCGCCTACGCTCTTTTTCCGCCCTTCGCTCCATTGATCTTCTACGCGATGAACGGGTTTCTGCTGGGCCGCGAATACTTTCAGGTCGCCGCAATGCGCCGAGAAGGCCGCGCAGGAGCCAAGGCACTGCGCCGCCAGCACGGCGGGACCATCTGGGTCGCCGGCGTGCTGATGGCTGTCCCGCTATCGGTGCCGCTTCTGAACCTGTTTGTGCCTGTCTTAGGTGCCGCGACGTTCACGCACCTTTATCACCGCCTCAAGACCCCGAAAGCGGCTGCTGAGCGGACGGCATCCGGTTGAACCAATCCAGATCGCGCACGCTGATCGCACCTGACAGAATAATCGTCGCAAAGATGATCCAGATACCAATCGCCCAGATCGTCGTTATCTTGGCCTTTCTCTTGAGCTGAGGGTCCGCAGGGGCCGATTTATGCGTCCCGGGCACGACATGCCCGTCCTCGCCCTGAGTGACCATCCGCAGGGGCAGCACGATTAAAAAGATCATCCACCAGATCACGGCGAACATCACGATGGCTGATGTGATACCCATATTCTCTTACCTTTCGCAGGACGCGCCTGCTTTCTTCTGGTTCAAAACTCCTCCACCGGAGGCATCGACTTTTCGTAAAAAGCCGGAAAACTCAGACCTCTTCCAGCTCGACCAGCGTGCCGTTAAAGTCCTTGGGATGCAGGAACAGGACTGGCTTACCATGGGCCCCAATCTTGGGCGTGCCGTCCCCCAGCACCCGTGCACCACTGGCGATCAGCCGGTCGCGGGCTGCCAGCAGATCGTCCACTTCGTAACAGATGTGATGAATGCCGCCTGCGGGGTTCTTTTCCAAAAACTTCGCAATCGGAGAGTCCTTCCCGAGCGGGTAGAGCAGTTCAATCTTGGTATTTGGCAAAGTGATAAAGATCACCGTGACACCGTGGTCTGGCTGGTCCAGTGGAGGGCCAACATCGGCACCCAACGCACCGCGATACTGCGCTGCCGCGGCATCCAGATCCGGCACAGCAATGGCGACATGGTTCAGGCGTCCGATCATGGCGTTCCCTCCCTTGGGGTTTTGCAACTTATGGCCCGCGCGCGTTGGAATGCCAACAAAGGCACTTGGTCGCATGCGCATTAACCCCGTCTTTACGTTGCGGTGGTGTTCTAGGGATGACCAAAACGCTAATGGGGACCGCAGACCGATGGACAATCTTTACGACTTCATAACCACCCGCGCGCCTACCGCGCAACGGCCCATGCTGGGCCTGACATTGCTGGTCGTCGAAGACAGCCGCTTTGCCTGTGGAGCGGTGACGCATCGGGCCAGCGTCGTCAGGGCGTTATGGCGCAGCACATTGCCTGATCATGGTTGTTCTGGCGCACAGCCTCTTTGGTCGCATCCTCTTGGTCGGTGCCACGCGCGTCGCGGAGCACTTTGTTGGTTGCCTCGATATGTACCAGCTTTGGGGTCGCCTCCTACTACCCCGCGATAGGCATCAGGGCTGCCGCCTCATCGGGGCCGCCCAACTAAATCAACATGCTTTCCGCGTCCCATGGCGGTTCGATCACCGGCGACAGGCCAGTGCCGAATCTGGTTCCGGCAATCGTCGGGTCAAAGGTCATGGGCCGGTCCTGTTCTGCGTACCTGCACCCTATCATGTACAAGGCTGGCTGGCTCATCCCTCCGTGCCTCACAGTCGCGCGGGATCGCCCCCCGCCGGAACCAAGGGTGGGTCTGCAACGTTGACAAGGAGCTGTACCAAAGGGACCCGTTTTCAATATGAGATCTGCCTATTCAGGCCAAAATCGTCGCAAAAGGCAGCACCACAGGGCATTTTGCAACATTTCCGCGCGCAGACGTGACGCAGTAGCGCTTGCAAGACGGGCCCATGAACGCCATTTCATTTTCAACGTTATGCCCATTGGAGTATGCCATGATTGACCGCCGCCGTTTTCTGACGAACTCGCTTTTGGGTGCCGGTGGTTTTGCGCTTCCAACGCTGCTGTCGGCACAGGACGTGAACGACACCGCCCCGGCAAAGGACACCCCCCCCGCCCGCGACATGTCGCCAAAGCTGGTGCGCCTTGATAACCCGATGCCGCCGGGCGAAATCCACGTCGTACCTGACGTTTATTCGCTGTATTGGACCCTGCCGAACGGCGAGGCGCTGCGCTATTACGTCGGCGTTGGCCGCGATGCGCTATATGTCTCTGGCATGTTCAACGTGGGGGCCAAAAAGGAATGGCCCAGCTGGACGCCGACCAAAGACATGATCGAGCGCGAGCCGGAGCATTACGCGAAATACGCTGACGGCATGCCGGGCGGCCCCGAGAACCCTCTTGGCGCGCGCGCGCTGTACCTGTTCCAACCGCAAATTGGTGACACCTTCCTACGCATCCACGGCACGAACAAGCCCGACACGATCCGCACGGATGTGTCGAACGGATGCGCCCGTCTGGTGAACGATCAGGCGATCGAACTTTACGACCGCGTGCCGATTGGGACCACGGTTTACCTATATGAAAAAGGCCTGCTGCCCCGCGCCAGCTAAACATGCCAGCCTAAATGAAAAAAGACCGCGCCGGATCACTCCGGCGCGGTCTTTTTATTTTGCTAAGCCCTTTGGCTTAGCTTTCTGGCGGCAGCACGCGCAGGCGCAATTCGCGCAACTGCTCGTTCATCGGCTCGCTGGGTGCGCCCATCATCAGGTCTTCGGCGCGCTGGTTCATCGGGAACATGATTACTTCGCGGATGTTCGCCTCGTCGGCCAGCAACATGACGATCCGGTCGATACCAGCGGCGCAACCACCGTGCGGCGGAGCTCCGTATTGGAACGCGTTGACCATACCGCCAAAGCGCTTTTCGACCTCGTCAGCGCCGTAACCGGCAATCTCGAACGCTTTGAACATGATCTCGGGACGGTGGTTCCGGATCGCGCCGGACACCAGCTCGTAGCCGTTACAGGCCAAGTCATACTGAAAGCCAAGAACCTCAAGCGGATCGCCCGACAGCGCGTCCATCCCGCCCTGCGGCATAGAGAACGGGTTGTGTTCAAAGTCGATCTTGCCGGTTTCTTCGTCGCGGGCATAGATCGGGAAGTCCACGATCCACGCAAAGGCAAAACGGTTCTTGTCGACCAGACCGAGATCTTCGCCGATCACGGTGCGGGCACGGCCAGCGACAGCTTCGAACGCCTCTGGCTTGCCGCCAAGGAAGAACGCCGCGTCGCCGACGCCAAGGCCCAGCTGCTTGCGGATCTCCTCGGTCCGCTCTGGCCCGATGTTTTTGGCCAGCGGGCCTGCGGCCTCCATGCCTTCGCCCTGATCGCGCCAAAATATATAGCCCATACCCGGCAAACCCTGCTGCTGCGCAAAGGCGTTCATGCGGTCACAAAACTTGCGGCTACCACCCGTCGGCGCGGGAATGGCGCGGATCTGGGTGCCGTCCTGTTCTAGCAGCTTGGCAAATATAGCAAAGCCAGAGCCTGCGAAATGATCGCTGACGACCTGCATCTTAATCGGGTTTCGCAGGTCAGGCTTGTCGCTGCCATACCACAGGGCCGCATCGCGATAGCTGATCTGCTCCCACGTCTGATCAACCTTGCGGCCGCCGCCGAACTCTTCGAACACGCCGCCGATAACGGGCTGGATTGTATCGAACACGTCCTGTTGCTCGACAAAGCTCATTTCTAAGTCAAGCTGATAGAAGTCGGTGGGCGAGCGGTCAGCGCGTGGATCTTCGTCACGGAAGCACGGTGCGATCTGGAAATACTTATCAAAGCCCGACACCATGATCAGCTGCTTGAACTGCTGCGGAGCCTGCGGCAGGGCGTAGAACTTGCCCGGATGCAGACGCGACGGCACCAAGAAGTCGCGTGCGCCTTCGGGGCTGGACGCGGTGATGATCGGGGTCTGGAATTCGCGGAACCCCTTGTCCCACATGCGCTGGCGCATCGACTTCACTACGTTGGAGCGCAGCGTCATGTTGCGCTGCATCACATCGCGGCGCAGGTCCAGATAGCGATACTTCAACCGGGTTTCTTCAGGGTATTCCTGATCGCCAAACACCTGCAATGGCAGCTCTTTCGCCGCGCCCAACACTTCGATCTCGCGGATAAAAACTTCGACTTCGCCGGTCGGCAGTTTGGAGTTCACCAACTCAGGGCTGCGCGCCTTCACCTCACCGTCGATACGGATGCAGTATTCGGCGCGCACCTTTTCAACATCGGCAAAGGCCGCGGAATCGGGATCGCACAGCACCTGGGTAATACCGTAAGTATCACGCAGATCGATGAAAAGAATACCGCCGTGGTCGCGTATACGATGGACCCAGCCGGACAGACGCACAGTTTTGCCGACGTCGGCGGCGGTCAGATCGGCGCAGGTCTGTGTGCGGTAGGCGTGCATGGTCGGTTCCTTCGGTCCAAAACGGGTCGCCCCGATACACCCCTTTGCCCTTCATAAGTCAAGCGCAGCACGACCCTTGTTGATTTGGCCCGGTAAACTCCCCCCGGAGGCTGCGGCTTTCGCAACAAAGGCGCACTCGCCCCTTGCACCCGGTCCCAGCACTTCTATAAGGCGGAGAATTTGCTGAAATATGGGGGCCACGATGCCAAAACGCGATGATATCAAGTCGATCATGATTATCGGTGCGGGGCCTATCGTGATTGGCCAGGCCTGCGAGTTTGATTACTCTGGTGCACAGGCCTGCAAGGCCCTGCGCGAAGAAGGCTACCGGGTCATCCTAGTCAACTCTAACCCCGCAACGATTATGACCGATCCGGGGCTGGCAGACGCCACCTATATCGAACCGATCACCCCTGAAATCGTCGCCAAGATCATCGAAAAGGAACGCCCCGACGCGTTGCTGCCGACGATGGGCGGCCAGACCGGCCTGAACACCTCACTCGCGCTGGCCGACATGGGCGTGCTGGAAAAATTTGGCGTAGAGATGATCGGTGCTAAGCGCGAGGCCATTGAGATGGCCGAAGACCGCGGGCTGTTCCGCGAAGCCATGGACCGTCTGGGCATCGAAAACCCCAAGGCCACGATCATCACGGCGCCCAAGAAAGACAACGGCAAGTTCGACATCAAGGCGGGCCTCGCCCTGGCCATCGAAGCTATCGAATACGTAGGTCTGCCTGCAATCATCCGCCCCGCTTTTACTCTTGGCGGCACCGGCGGCGGCGTCGCGTATAACCGCGAGCAATACGAACACTACTGCCGGACCGGCATGGAAGCGTCCCCAATGGCGCAGATCCTTATCGACGAGTCCCTGCTTGGCTGGAAAGAGTTCGAAATGGAAGTCGTGCGCGACAAGGCCGACAACGCCATCATCGTGTGCGCGATTGAAAACGTCGATCCGATGGGCGTGCACACCGGCGACTCCATCACCGTGGCCCCTGCCCTGACGCTGACCGACAAAGAATACCAAGTCATGCGCAACCAATCCATCGCGGTCCTGCGCGAAATTGGCGTGGAAACTGGCGGATCGAACGTGCAGTGGGCGATCAACCCGGCCGACGGCCGCATGGTCGTGATTGAAATGAACCCCCGTGTGTCGCGCTCCTCGGCTCTCGCGTCCAAGGCCACGGGTTTCCCGATTGCCAAGATCGCAGCCAAACTGGCCGTCGGCTATACGCTGGACGAGCTGGACAACGACATCACCGGCGTCACGCCCGCATCGTTCGAACCGACGATCGACTATGTCGTCACCAAAATCCCGCGCTTTGCCTTTGAGAAATTTGCAGGCTCCGAGCCACACCTGACGACCGCCATGAAGTCGGTCGGCGAGGCGATGGCGATTGGCCGCACGATCCACGAATCAATGCAAAAGGCGCTGGCGTCGCTGGAAACCGGCCTGACCGGTTTTGACGAGATCGCGATCCCCGGCGCACCTGATGCCGCCGCAATCACCAAAGCGCTGGCCAAGCAGACCCCTGACCGTATCCGCGTCATCGCGCAGGCCATGCGTCACGGCCTGCACGACGACGATATCCATGCCGTCACCATGTACGACCCGTGGTTCCTTGCCCGCATCCGCGAAATCGTCGAGGCCGAGGCTGTGGTGCGTGCAGAGGGCCTACCCACCAGCGAATCCGGCCTACGCAAGCTAAAGATGATGGGCTTTACCGATGCTCGTCTAGCCATTCTGACCAGCCTGACCGAAGCCGACGTGCGCAAGGCGCGCATCAATCAGGGAGTCGTTGCTGTATTCAAACGGATCGACACCTGCGGCGCGGAATTCGAGGCGCAGACGCCTTACATGTACTCCACCTACGAAACCCCCGTCATGGGCGACGTGGAATGCGAGGCGCGCCCCTCTGATCGCAAAAAGGTCGTGATCCTTGGCGGTGGCCCGAACCGTATCGGGCAAGGCATCGAGTTCGATTACTGCTGCTGCCACGCTTGCTATGCCCTGTCCGATCAGGGTTACGAAACCATCATGATCAACTGCAACCCCGAGACGGTTTCGACCGACTACGACACCTCGGACCGATTGTATTTCGAGCCGCTGACGTTCGAGCACGTCATGGAAATCATGCGCGTGGAGCAGGACAACGGCACCCTGCACGGCGTCATCGTCCAGTTCGGCGGCCAGACCCCGCTCAAGCTGGCTAATGCGCTTCAAGAAGCGGGCATCCCGATCCTTGGCACGACGCCCGACGCCATCGATCTGGCCGAAGACCGCGAGCGGTTCCAAGACCTTGTGAACCGTCTGGGCCTGAAACAGCCGATCAACGGCATTGCGTCCACGGACCAGCAAGCCTTCGATATCGCCGCCGACATCGGCTTCCCTCTCGTGATCCGCCCGTCCTACGTTTTGGGCGGCCGCGCGATGGAAATCGTGCGCGATCAGGCGCAGTTGGAACGCTACATCTCTGAAGCGGTCGTCGTGTCCGGCAAAAGCCCGGTGCTGCTGGACAGCTACTTGTCTGGCGCGGTCGAGGTTGACGTGGACTGCCTGTGCGATGGCACGCACACTCATGTCGCGGGCATCATGCAACATATAGAAGAAGCTGGCGTTCATTCCGGCGACTCTGCCTGTTCGCTGCCACCCTATTCGCTGTCCGACGCAATGATCGCTGAAATTCGCGCTCAGACCGAAAAGCTGGCGCTGGCTCTCCATGTCGTCGGCCTTATGAACGTGCAATTCGCCGTCAAAAACGAAGAGGTTTACCTGATCGAGGTGAACCCACGCGCGTCCCGCACCGTGCCCTTCGTTGCCAAGGCCACCGACTCGGCCATCGCGTCCATCGCGGCCCGTCTGATGGCAGGCGAGCCACTGTCGAACTTCCCGCTACGCCCCCCCTACCCGCATTCGGAAAACCCGATGGATGTGCTGCCGCTCGGCGACGCGTTCACACTGGCCGATCCGAAAACACCGTGGTTCAGCGTGAAAGAGGCCGTTCTGCCTTTCGCCCGCTTCCCCGGTGTCGACACCATCCTTGGCCCGGAAATGCGGTCCACCGGTGAAGTCATGGGCTGGGACCGCAACTTTGCCCGCGCCTTCCTGAAGGCGCAGATGGGCGCAGGCACTATCCTGCCAGAAGAAGGCTGCGTCTTTGTCTCGATCCGAGATGACGACAAGACAGAGGCGATGGCAACTGCGTCACGCGGCCTGATCGAACTGGGCCTGACCATCGCCGCTACGCGCGGCACCGCTAGCTGGTTGCAGTCCCACGACATCCCCTGCGAGATCGTGAACAAGATCTACGAGGGCGGCTTGACCATCGTCGACCGCCTGAAGGACGGGCATATCGCGCTGGTCCTGAACACGACCGAAGGGTCGCAAGCCGTTGAAGACAGCCGCGATATCCGCTCTGTCGCGCTGAACGACAAGATCCCCTACTTCACCACCGCCGCAGCCGCGCAGGCTGCCGTGATGGCGATGCAGGAACGGGCCAGCGGCGAAATCGACGTACGCTCGCTGCAGGGCTGAACCAAGCGGGTCCGGCGACGGGCCCGCGACTTTTGCCGAAAATTTTGCTAGGCTTGCTACCATTCTGCATGGAAGTTTGCCATGAAACACATGCTGGCCTCGTCACTTCTGGCCGCCTGCGCTGCCCCGCCACCGCCCTCCAGCCTGACCCTTTCACCAAACGGCTACCGCGCCGAGGGTGACCAGTGTCGACTTACATTTGAAACCGCGTCGACGGTGGAATACTTTGACGATTCTGCCGACCTAAGTGCCTGTCCGGCGGACATGGAAAACCTTGGCATCGTTGCGATCGACACCGGTGGGGTCGAGGTGGCGCGTATCTCGGGCTACGTCCTCTATTGCGTGTTGCGCGGTACCTGAGGGTTCAGCCAAAGCGATTGGACTCTGGATCCGGTTCCAGGCAATACCAGACCAGCAGGATGATCCACCCGACGATCGGAATAATGAACAGCAAGAGCCACCAGCCGGATTTATCGATATCATGCAGCCGACGCGCACTCAGCGCTAAGGATGGGATAAACGTCGCCAGCGCCCATAGTCCGCCAAGGATTCCGGCACTGTTTGTGCCAAAGATCACAGCATCAATAACGCCAAGGGCAAGGCTGATCAGGATGTTGTCCAGCTGCCAAAACCAAAACTCGCCCCGGTTGCTGCGCCCGCTAAACTGCACATATCGGTTGAAAAAATGCTTAAATGCATCGCCCAGTCCGGACTGGCGACGGTAATCGCGCGCGCCCTGTCCGGCATGTGTTGCGGCCATTGCCGGTTGCACCGGTAAATCGGGGTGCAGTGCGGCGACACCTTCAACATGGCGGTGCGCCGGTTCCCAGTTTTCGAGCGTATTGGTCCAGACCAGCGTATCCGGCCCCACGGTACCTGCCCGGACCAGAGCGACAAAATCCTCTTTCTCAATCGGTCCGGTGTCACTTCCGTCGTTCGCATAATACCATTGTGCCACCGGTAAATTCCTTCTCAAAGTTATACCCGTAAGCTGCCTTGAAACGGGCAGAGCTGTAAAGTGCCGCAACTGCACAGAGCGCGGCAACGATGGACTTCTCCCGCCCGAACCGTCACTATTTTCAGGATTAAAGGGAAGCTACATGTATCGCGCAGCCATCACCGGGACCGGGGTCTTTACCCCTGCCGAGATCATCACCAACGCAGAGCTTGTGGCGGCATTCAACGCCTATGCGGACAAGTATAACGCAGAGCATGCCGCGGCGATTACCGCAGGTAATCTGCCGGCCAAGGCCCATTCATCGGTTGATTTCATCGTGGCTGGATCGGGGATCGAACAGCGCCATGTGATCGACAAGACTGGCGTGCTTGACCCCAACCGCATGTACCCCCACCTACGCGCCCGCAGCGATGATGAACCCAGCCTGATGGCTGAAATCGGCGTCGAGGCCATCAACACGGCGCTGGCGCAGGCTGGCATCACCGGCGATCAGGTCGATCTGGTGATCTGTGCCGCATCCAACATCGAACGCGCCTACCCCGCCGTGGCCGTCGAAATTCAGCAACTGATCGGCGCGGGCGGTTTTGCCTTTGACATGAACGTCGCATGTTCGTCCGCCACCTTTGGCATCCAGACCGCAGCCGACATGATCCGTACTGGCAGCGTACGCACCGCCGTTGTCGTAAACCCCGAAATCACCAGCGCGCACCTCGATTGGCGCGACCGGGACTGTCATTTCATCTTTGGCGACGTGGCTACGGCGACGGTTTTGCAACGGACAGAAGATGCAAAGGGCGAGCATTTTATCGTCCGCTCGACACGCTGCGCCACGGTGTTCAGCAATAACATCCGCAACAACGCAGGTTTCATGCGCATGGCGCGGGACCAGATGGAAGACCGCCGCGACATGCAGTTCATGCAGAACGGGCGCAAGGTCTTCAAAGAGGTGCTGCCGCTGGTCAGCCAGCACATAGCCGAGCACATGACGGATGAGGGCATCACGGCAGGCAACCTGAAGCGCCTCTGGCTGCATCAAGCCAACAAGGCGATGAACGATTACATCGGGAAAAAAGTATTGGGCCGCGATCCCCTAGCCGGCGAGCAGCCGAATATTCTGCAAGACTACGCCAACACGTCGTCTGCCGGGTCGATCATCGCCTTTGCGCAGAACTCTGACGATCTAAGCGCGGGCGATCTGGGCATCATCTGCTCGTTCGGCGCGGGCTATTCTGTCGGATCAGTCGTTGTCGAAAAGGCCTGACGCCAGCCCGCGGGGCGGCGTCAGTAGGGGGCGTCAGTTTCCAGATGCAGCTTCATGCGCAGTAGCATCTTTTGCAGTTGCGTCGTCCCTGCCAACAGGTGGCTCGCATCGTTCGCGCCAATCTTACCGTCCTGAATGCTTTCGTGATATTCTGCCATCAGCTACGCGACCCGCTGGCTTAGCTGCACGACACCGGAATTGACGTTGCCCGACGCATTGTCGTCGTTCTGATCCAGCGAAAACGTCGCCCCGCGCAGTTCCGCCGGCGCGGCTGTCACATGCGGATGACTTGCTGCCGCTTCCAGCGCCGCCAAGGCGTCCACGGGCATAAAGCGGCCAATGTGTTCAGCATCCTCGGAATAATAGCGCCCCAGCGTCGCCTTTAACTTTCCCGTCAGCTCGCACGCCGCCGTGATGCCCACGTCCTTGACCAATGCTTCTGTGTGCCGCTTGAGGTAGGTCTGAAAACGCGTCATCTGAGTTCCTTAGAAGTACTAAAATGAGGCCAAGTTCGTGAATGTCATGACCTTTTGTCAGGCAACATCGTCTTGCGTCCGAATGTGCTGGGCGAGTATCAGGGCACCTATGGCAAAGCTCTATTTCAATTACTCGACCATGAACGCGGGCAAATCGACCGTGCTTCTTCAGGCCAGTCACAACTATGTCGAACGCGGGATGCAGACCTTTCTGCTTACGGCGCAGCTGGACACGCGCGCCGGGCAAGGCCGCATCGCCAGCCGCATCGGCATCGGTCAGGCGGCCGAAACCTTCGCGCCCGGCGATAACTTATTCGCCCTGCTGGAACGCCGCATGGCCCAGGGCCCCTGCGCCTGCGTTTTCATTGACGAGGCGCAGTTTCTGGAACCCGCACAGGTCTGGCAGTTGGCCCGCGCGGTCGATGACCTGAACGTGCCCATCATGTGCTTTGGCCTGCGCGTCGATTTTCAGGGAGAGCTATTTCCCGGCTCTGCCACCCTGCTCGCGCTGGCCGACGACATGAGAGAGGTGCGCACGATCTGCCATTGCGGTCGCAAGGCGACGATGGTGGTGCGTAAGGACGCGTCGGGCAAAGTCGTGCGGGCGGGCGATCAGGTGCAGGTGGGCGGCAACGACCGTTATGTCTCGCTTTGTCGCAGGCATTGGCGCGCTGCCATGGAAGACGTGGAACCCGACTGGCTGATCTGACGTTAAGACCTTTGAAAACCGCGCAGTTTCGCGTCGTCAGAGGGTTCGATGTCAGCTACGAAGTACACCGCCCCCCACATGCTGCTGCATTGGCTGATCACGGCGCTTGTCGCCGTTCAGATTTTTCTTGCCGGCGCGATGGAGGCGACGTTTGACGCCAAGTTCGAGCATATCGAGATTGGAGCAGGCTGGTCCACCGGGGCGATCGTTCACGCCATTCTGGGCACCGTTATCGGGCTTTTGATGATCTGGCGGCTGGGCCTACGCCTGACAACACAGATCCCGCCCGCGCCGGACGGACCCCGCCTTTTCCAAACGCTAAGCAGGGTAAGCCACTGGCTGTTCTATGCCATCCTGATTGCCATGCCGGTCGCGGGGGCTGCGGCATGGTTCATCCCGTCAGAAACGGTGGGTGCCGCACACGCTGTGACCAGCAAGGTCCTGATCGGCCTGATCGGCCTGCACATCGCGGGCGCGTTTTATCACCAGTTCATCGCGGGCGACCGGTCCGTGCTGCGCCGGATGCTGGCCCGCTGACGTATCAGGCGGTCCAAAGCCCTTGTGGCAGCGGACGGCCTTCATCCCAAGCGATGATATTATCCAACGCCATCTGCCCCATCGCCTCGCGCACTTCTAGTGCGGCAGTGCCAAGGTGCGGCAGCAGTACGACATTTTCCAGCACCTTCAGGCTGGCCGGCACTGCTGGCTCTCCATCATAGACGTCCAGCCCGGCGCGAATGCGGCCCGATTGCAGCTCTGCTATCAAGGCGGCCTGATCCACGACGTCGCCTCGCGCGACGTTCACAAAGACGGCCCCATCGTCCAACTGCGCCAGCGCATCTGCATCGATCAAATGCGCATTTCTACCGCCCCCCGGCACCGTCACGACGACGATGTCCGCTTGGCTCATAAGACTGTGCAAATCTTCGACTTGGCGGGCCGGAAAATCGACATCCTTGGGTGAGCGGTTGAAATAGATCACCTTCATATCAAAGCCAAAGTGCGCGCGCCGCGCGACAGCCTGACCGATCCGGCCCATGCCGATGATCCCAAGCCGTTTGCCCGTCACATGCGTGCCCAGCATCTGCGTCGGGTGCCAGCCCGTCCACTGACCGGACCGGACCAGCCGCTCCCCCTCGCCCACGCGGCGACTGGCCATCAGGATCAGAGTCACCGCAATATCGGCCGTCGCATCGGTGACGACATCGGGCGTGTTCGACACATGGATGCCGGCGGCCTTTGCTGCCGCAATGTCGATGTGATTAAAGCCCACGCCAAAGCTGCCAATCATCCCGCAGCATTTGTGCGGCACCGCGAAGGCCATGTCGCTAAAGCTGTCGCCCAGCGTGCACAGGATCGCGTCATACTCTTGCAGCGCAGCGGCGGCCTCTTCGACGCTCAAACCGTCCATGCGATCCTGAACAGTGACATCAAACCGGGCCTGCCCCGCTGCGATCGTCGCTGCGGGGAATGCCCGTGTCAGCAGAAGTTTCTTCAATGCAAACGCCCTCCCAAAAGCGCATTCTGGTCTGGCGCAACCAATACGACCGCCCCCTGAGCATCAGGCATGCCAAGCACCAGCACCTCTGACATGAACTTACCGATCTGGCGCGGCGGAAAGTTGACGACGGCGCAAACCATGCGCCCGACCAGCGTCTCTGGCGTGTAGTGTACGGTCAGCTGCGCGCTGGTCTTGCGGGTGCCAATGTCCGGGCCAAAGTCGATCCACAGCTTGATCGCAGGCTTGTGCGCTTCGGGATAGGCTTCGGCCTGCGTGACGCGGCCGACGCGAATATCGACCTTTGCAAAGTCGTCGAAGGTGATTTCAGCCACGGGCCAGTTCCTTGCTACGCTCTGCCGCCGCAGCAACGGCCCGCGCCATCAACATCGGCAGTCCCGTGTCCTCATTCATCAACACCTCTAGCGCGGCCTGAGTCGTCCCGTTCGGGCTGGTGACATTGCGCCGCAGCTGTGCCGGATCCTCTGCGCTATCCACTGCCAACTGCCCGGCTCCGCCAACGGTCGCCTTGGCCAATGCCATCGCCAAATCAGGGGCCAGACCCTGCGCCACACCGGCAGCGGCCAAACTCTCGATCAGATGAAAGACATAGGCTGGACCCGATCCGCTGACGGCAGTGACAGCATCCATCTGCCCCTCGTTTTCCAGCCGCACGGTTTGCCCCACGGCCCCCATCAACGCCTCGGCAAGGCTTACATGCGCCTCAGTTGCCGCAGCATTACCTATCAGCGCTGAAATACCACGACCGATCGCCGCAGGCGTGTTGGGCATGGTTCGGACTATCGGAGTTTCATGACCAAACGCCGTCTCGAACCGCGCCAGCGGCGTGCCGGCAGCAACAGATACGAACAACGTCCCCCCCCCGCCCAGCGCCTGCATCGACGGCAACGCATCACCCATCATCTGCGGCTTGACGGCAACCAACGCCACGGCAGGATCCGCAGGCACGTCTACGTTAATATGAACCCCCGTTCCCTGCAGCCAGTCGCTAGGCGCGGGATCAATGACCCAGACGGATGCGGCTGGCAATCCGCCTTTCAACCAGCCATCAAGCAGGGCGGAACCCATCTTGCCACAGCCAAGCAGCACCAGCCCCCGGCGAGCTACGTCATCCATGCTCATCGCAATTTCCCTTATTCCCCCCCCTAGAATAAGCAGCTTGCCCGCGTGATACAACGCGGATCACTGGCTTCTTCTGGTCGGAAATACCTTGGGGGTGCGGTGGATGGGACCCGCTTGGATCGGAAGGGCGCAGCCGCTCGGTGTAGCGACACGCATCAGCGCGGCGCAATCCCTCAGGCGCGACCGTAAACCTCACCGATGGCGATGCGGATAGCTTCGGCCGGGGTGCGTTCGGCCCAAGTCACCATTTGCAGCGCGGGGTAATACCGCTCGCAGCTGCTGACAGCCGTATGGATCATCGTGTCGATCTGCTCGGGGCTTGCAACTTGTTCGCCTGCCAGCACCAAACCATAGCGATAAACCATCATCTTTTGCTCTCGCCACCAGGTAAAGGTACCGGCCCAGCTGTCGTCGTTGATCGTATTCAGCGCCTCATACAGGGCCTGCGTGCGGTGCGCTGGCGGCTCCATCTCGAAGGTGCAGATCAGGCGCAGCGTCTCGTCCCGGTCGGACCAAGACAGGGTAATCGCATAGGTGCGCCACTGTCCTTCGATTGCCATCGCAATCTGGTTGTCCGCAAGGCGGTCAAACTCCCAAGAGTGGTGCTCGGCCAGCGACTCTACCAGATCGATGGGATGAAGTTCTTCATTATCGAAATACTGTTCTGTCAATGCCATCGCCGTTGCCTCACGCTCATGTGCCAGGTTCAAAGTACGATCCCAAGCAATATGTCACTGCTCTAGTGACGGTATGGTTCTCGTATGTCCCCTACGACATATGGTGCGGTCAGGGCGTGGCCCTGTAAAGACGGTTTATGGGGATAACTACCTGTTCGCGCATTTTTAGCGCCGTTATATTCAAGATATCGCGATTTGGGTGCCAAATCCACTGTCCATCATCAGCTTCACCGCATCGTGCTCCTCCACCAGCAAAGGTCCGCCCATTGCCAGAATCACGAAATCTGGGCCGAACGAAGGAAAGCCCCCCGCGCACTATGCACGGGGGGCTTCTAGTCAGGCCCGCCCTAGGGCGAAGACGTCGGGCCGTTTATTCAGCAGGCAGCATCACCGTGTCGATGACGTGCACGACGCCGTTCGACTGGAGCACGTCGGCCTGCGTGACAGTCGCAACCTGCCCACGCTCGTCCGTGATTGTGATCAGATCTTGGCTGTCACCGTTGTCAGCGCGCTTCACGTCCAAAACGCAGCCACCAACGGTAGTCACCTGATGCATGCCGCCATCGTTGTCGATCATGCCGAAGATCGCATCAGAGTTCGCATTGGCAGAAACAACATGGCAGGCTAAAATCTCCGCCAGTGCGGCTTGATTTTCCGGCTTCAGCAGCTCGGCAACCTGATCTTGGTCCAGTTTGGCGAATGCGTCGTTGGTCGGTGCGAAAACGGTGAACGGGCCTTCGCCGGACAGCGTGTCGACCAGACCTGCGGCCTGCACGGCAGCAACCAGCGTGGTCAGGTTTTCGGCGTTAGAGGCGTTCTGCACGATGGTCATGTCGGGTAGCATCTCTGCGCCGCCAACCATGGCGTTTCCGGCTTCGCTCATGTGGGATTCGGCAAAGGCGGCACCGGTGGACAGGGCGAACACTGCGGCGGCGGTCATCACTTTGTTCTTCATCGACATGGGTTACTCTTTCTAAACAGGGCAGCCCGTTGTGGCCTGCAATGTCTTAGAAACGAGAGCTTGGCGAAATTAGTTTCCCGCGATCACAAACCTGTGTTTGCGGCGCATCCTACCCCCGCGCCGCCAACCAACCCGGCAGGTCTGCGATACTGTCCAGCACCACGTCAGCCTGCGGCGTCAAATCAGCCCGAGAAGCCGGACCCGTCAACACGCCGATACAGAACATGCCCGCCGCCTGCCCCGCCTCAAGATCATGCGCACTATCCCCGATCATGGCACAATTCGCTGGGGAAAGCCCGGTCGCCTGGCAAAAGGCCAGCAATTGCCCCGGCGCAGGTTTGGCCCCGAAACCGCTATCATATCCTGCGACAAAAGCCATCTCGTCCACGATCAAGGCATCTTCCAGATGGCGCATCGCAGGGCCCTCCGCATCATTGGTGACAACACCAAGTATCAGCCCCTGCGCACGCAATTGTGCCATCAGGACGGGCAGATCAGCCGCAGGCCATTGCAGCGCACCGGCCGAGATGTCGTTCATGCGGTCCGTCAGGGCCTGCAGATCGGTCTGCCCCGTCAGGCCTGCAATCACCTTGGCCACAACAAAGGTCGTCTCTGCAATGACCACGCTGCCGGGATGAAATCGGTTTTGCATCAAATCATAGCCCAGCGCCTTGGCCAACAGTGCCAAAAGCGCCGGATCGCCCCCCGCCTCTGCCACCAGAAGTGCGCGCACGACCACGCCCCAGGTCGCGTTGAAGTCGAACAGCGTGCCGTCCTTATCAAAGATCAGCCCGCTGATCGTTCCGCCGGGCTTTGCGGGACTCAAAGTCACGTCCAATGGATCTGCTCTGCGCCCGGCAAGGCGTAGCGCGCTTGCAGCGGGGCGTCATAGGGAAGCGCACACGCATCGCAGAAAGCCATGACCCAGTCGTCGCGCTGGGTCAAAAAATCCAGAACCGAGGCCAGAAACGCCGGATCTGTCACCCCTCGGCGCATGTCGTCGGGCGACAAACCGCTGGTGCCCATGAACGCGCCTGAGAGTTCTTCGTCGGCGGCCACATGGCCCAGCGCCTGAAGCGCCAGGACCTCTGCATTTTCGGGTGTCATGCGCGATCCTTCGCTAGGGTGAACACTTTTTTAATTAATCATCGTCAAGTTGATAGGGCGATGGTGAAACCGACAGATAAGGATTGCAAGATGTCCGGCAAAATATTGATCATCGATATCGTTTCGACAAACCGTATCGTCCTGCGGGTCAAGATGCTGGCTTCAAAATATGATGTAGAGGATTTCGCCACAGGCGCATCATCGCTTCTTGTGCGACGTCCTCTGCTTCGGCTCGGTCCGGCAACATCCGCACGGCTTGGCCCATCACACTGGGCAGCAGCCTCGACGACAGATCACGCGCAACCGCAGGATCGTCATTAGCATAAGCCACCGACAAGGCAGGGTCCGGAATTTGGTCCACGTCACTTGGCAAGTCGATCATATCCCGCATATTCTAGGCCGTCCGCAATACGGGTAGCAACGGCCAGGGGCGATGCACCACCCCGGCCGTGCCGTTCAATTTAGCCGCGCTGCTTGCAGCCCTTGCCATCATGGTCGCCGTAACCGTTTAGGCCACCGTGGTCCATCCGGTCAGCGGCAGCTTCAAGTTCGTCCGCGTCGATGGTGCCGTCGTCGTTGACGTCCATGCAGTGGAACATCTTCTCCATAAGATCGCCTTTTGGGCCCATCTCTTCGGCTTGCAGCAGGCCATAGCCGTTGCTGTCGCGCTGTACGATCATCTTGGCGGTGCGCTCGGCCCGGCGCTGATCAGCCTGTGCGGCCCGATCGCCTGCGGACAGGCCGCCGTCGCCGTTCGTGTCAGCCGCGGCAAAGCGTGCTGCGCCCGGGGACTGCACTTTTTCCAGCGTCAGTGCGCCATTATCATCAGCCTCCAGCGTGGCGAAGTAAGGGCGTTCGGGCCGGTCGGGGCGACCTTCAGGTGGAGTCGTTTCCGCACCGGGCGTATAAGCCGCCTGGGCCTGTGCGACACCAGTCAGTGTCAGACTGGCCAACAGGGCCATCATCAAAGTCCTATTCATGTGCACCGTCTTTGTGTGTCTAAAAAGAACCGACAGCCCTGTTTGGCCGTCGATGCAGGTAATACGCGGTGCGTTCAAAATTCTGTCGCACATCATATGATTTTTCTGAACGGGGCCGCGACCATTGGACACAAAGGGGGCCACGCCCCTTCCAATTTGCGACTATTAGGTGCAACTGAGACTGCGAAGGAGCAACCATGCCCAACACCGATACGCAGCACGCCGCCACAGAGCGCAATTCGAAAAATGCTATGTGGCACGGTTTTTGCCGTCGCTGTCCAAACTGCGGCGAGGGTCACATGTTCACCGGGTTTCTGAAGGTCGTGGATCGCTGCCCCGTCTGCCAGGAGAACCTGTCCGGCCACCGGGCCGACGATGGCCCCGCCTATCTGACGATCCTGATCGTAGGGCACCTGCTGGCCCCGATCCTGATCTTCAGCTTTGTCGAATTCCGCCCTGACCCCTTGCTGCTTGCTACGATCTTTACCGTTGGGACGGTGGCACTCTCTTTATTCTTGCTGCCACGGCTCAAGGGTGTGGTAGTGGCAATTCAGTGGGCTAACCGGATGCATGGCTTTGGCAACTCAAACTGATAAATCCGCTATTCGCGACGCTGCCACGATCATCGTGCTGCGGCGCGGGGATACTCCTTCCGTGCTGATGGGGCAGCGCGGTGCATCGGCAGCGTTCATGCCCAGCAAGTTCGTCTTTCCGGGGGGGGCCGTGGATCCGGTGGATCAGCATGTGCCCGTGCGGGGCCTGCCCGCCGATCAGGTCGCGTCCCTTAAAGCGGACAGCCTGTTGCCCCCTGCCGCACTTGCAGCCGCTGCAATCAGAGAGTTGTGGGAAGAAACCGGCCAGATCATTGGCGCGCCCGGTCAGTGGCCCAATGCGCCGCAGGGCTGGCGCGGCTATGCTGCGACGGGCCATGTGCCGGACGCCGCTCGTCTGCGCTATTTCTTTCGGGCGATCACACCGCAGGGGCGCCCCCGCCGGTTCGACGCCCGCTTCTTTCTGGCCGAAGCGGATGACCTGACCACGGACCCCGACGATTTCACGCGGGCCGAGGACGAGCTGTCGGTCCTGCAATGGGTGCCGCTGGCGCAGGCACGGACCTTTGATCTGCCTTTCATTACCGAAGTCGTGCTGGCAGAGCTGGTCGCGCATCTTGCCGATCCGACCGCCCCACTGTCCGTGCCGTTCTTTCGCAACGATGACGAGGCGCATCTGGTGACACGGCTGGCAGGCAAGCGGCTGCTTTAATCTGCCAGCACCAACAGGACGACGCTAACCGTCAACAACATCAGCCCCTGCCATTCGCGCCGCGTGACGCGTTCGCCAAACACCAGCCAGCCGACCAGCAGCGATAGCGCCAGCTCGATCTGGCCGACGCCTTTGACTAGTGCAACGGTCTGCAAGGTGAAGGCGACAAACCAGCAGGTCGATCCGGCCATGCTGGTGATCCCGACCAGCCCGGCAATGCGCCATGCCCGCAGGACGCGGGTGATCTGTCCTGGCTCTCTCCAGATCAGCCAGAAGGTCATGATGGTGACCTGGAAGGCCGTAACAAAGGCCAGCGTCAGGATCGCGCGAAAGAACGCATCACCGCCCAGCAGGGATGTGGACGCCCCGCGATAGCCGACACTGGAAATCGCAAACAGAACGCCAGACGCCAGGCCAAGCCCGCTGCCCCGGTTCAGAATGCGGCGATACCACGCGCCCACGGCGGCCGGTGCATCAGACAGCAGCATGATCCCCGGCAAGCCCAGCACCAGCGCAGCCCATGCCAAGGGGGGCAAGTGTTCGCCCAGCAGCACGATGCTGAGCAGCGCGGCCATCAGCACCTCGGTCTTCATAAAGGTCAGGCCGACGGCAAAGTTGCGCTGCGTGAGCAGGGCGACGACGCACATAGTCGCCAGAATTTGCGTGAAGCCGCCAGCGATGGCAAAGGCCCAGAAGCGGTGCGGCACGCTGGTGCCCTGCCCCGTCACCTGCGCATAACCAAAGGCCAACGCAGCCACGAGGGGCGCGGAATAGATGAAACGGGCAAAGGTCGCGCCAGCCGTGGAAAGGGTCGCGCCGCGCAGCTGTTTTTGCAGCATAAAGCGGACGGTCTGCGCGATTACTGCGCCCAGCGTGACCCAGACCCAGATCATGCCAATGTCGCTCTCACTGTCACTTGAGGCCCACAGCGCGCCCAGCGCCGTCTGGCCACGGCAGCTGTGCATGTGCCTGCGCTATCCGCGCCAGTGGCTGAGCGACAGGGTCGTCAGGCACGCTGGCCTTGCGAGTGTACAGGCTGACGTGGATCAACATGTGCTCACCCGTCGCAAGCAAGCGGTCGTCGTCGAACATGCGGTGGAACAGGTGCATCTTTTTACCTGCCCCCAGAAGTACTTGCGTGGTGATGTGAATGCGGGTTCCGGCGCGGACCTCGTCCAGATGGCAGATGTGGGTTTCGGCCGTGAAAAAGCTGTCGCCGCTGGCGACGTAGTCCATATCGCATCCCACTAGCGCCATCAGGCGGTCCGTCGCCTCTCCAAAAGCATGCAGATAGCGCGCCTCGGTCATGTGGCCGTTATAATCGGTCCAGTCCAACGGGACAGCGCGGTGCATCGTACGGACGGGTTGCGTCAGATCGGCATCGTCCAGCGACTGTGGAAGGGCGTCCATGCGCCGGTCTTGCGCATTCAACAACGCACCCGCACCGCTGTCCCGCGCCTTGAGCCCGCGCAGGATCGTCACAAGATTATCGTCGCGAATACGCTCTAGCGTGCGGATATCATGGTGACCGGATTGGGCGTCGGACTGCTGTGTGATGCGGTCGATCAGCGCCTCGTCCATGTCGGGCACATCGGTCAACTTGGACCATGGCCAAGCCAGCGCAGGTCCGAATTGTGCAACAAAGTGGCGCATTCCCGCCTCTCCACCCGCGATCCTGTAGGTTTCGAACAAGCCCATCTGCGCCCAGCGCAAGCCAAAGCCATAACGGATCGCGTCGTCAATCTCTTCCGTGGTGGCCTGTCCGTCGCGGACCATCCACAGCGCCTCTCGCCAGACGGATTCCAGCAGTCGGTCAGCGATATGAGCGTCGATTTCAGCGCGCACCCGCAGCGGATACATGCCGATTTGCGTCAGGATTTCTGCGGCGCGATCTACGAGCGCCGCATCATTCGCGGGGCTGGCGACCAGTTCAACGGCGGGCAGCAGATAGACCGGGTTGAACGGATGCGCGACGATAATCTGTTCGGGGCGCGTGGCGCAGCCTTGAAGGTCGGACGGTTTAAAGCCGCTGGTGGAAGAGGCGATGATCGCATCTGGCCCGCAGGCGGCCTGAAGCGTTTGATAGACTTTGCGCTTCAGTTCCAGTCGTTCCGGCACGGATTCTTGTATCCAATCCGCGCCTTGCGCCGCCTCTGCCATGCTCTCGCACCAGATCAGCTGGCCTTCGGGTGGCAGGGCCACGTCGGACAGGCCAGGCAGCGACCGGCGCGCCGCCGCGATCACGGCATCCATCTTGCGCGGGCCATCCGGGTCCGGGTCGCAGACCCGCACGTCCCAGCCCATCAGCAAGAACCGCGCGGCCCAGCCTGCGCCAATGACGCCGCCGCCTATGATCGCCATCGTTTGCGGCATCAGTTGACCGCGTCCAAGTCCTGCTGTTCAAGCGCCGCGTTCAGATCCGAATCCGTCAGCGGATCATCCAGCGCCTCTTGCAGCACCGGATTGCGGCGCACGGTAGGATCGCAGGCCGTCATAGGGCTGTTCACATCGCGGATGACGAAACCACCGCGCGCGCGGCATTCCTCGAACGGCATGGATGATCCGATGACCATGAATTCGCGAAACGCCGCATTCGAGCCAACCGCATCACCGCCGCCGCCCGGCAGCACACCGCCGCCTGCACAGCCCGCCAAAAGGGCGGTCGCCGCAAGCCCCAGATATGTCTTCATCAAGGCACCTCCACCAATCGGGCCAAGTCATAGCCATTGAATTCAAGCACATCCCGCGCGGCGCGCAGCCGGTCGGCGGGGATTTTCGTGTCCCGGTTCAGGATCCAGCCGGACCGACCGTTAGGCGTGCCCACGACTGCGGTGCGATAGCCTTCATCGATCCACAGCACCCAATAGTCGGATGCAAAGGGGATCGTGTCAAAGCTAACCTTCAGCCGGCCGGGGCCGACGACATCGGCGCGCCCTTTGATCGTGTTGCGCACCTCGCCTTCCAGCGTGCGGCAGGTGTTCAGCACCGAAAGCCCGCCATCCGGCAAGGCCGCATATTCGGCTGTAACACCGGCGCAGCCTGCCTCGAACGGGACGGGAAAGCGGGCGATTTCATACCATTTGCCAGCATAGCGTTCGGCGCTGAAGTTCAGGGCAGAGCCGATGGGCACGCTTCGGTCGCGGTAGACCTCGAATAACTGGCCGACGGGTTCATCAGGCAGCGGTTTGGCGCAGGCGACCAGTATCAGAAGAAACGCAAGACGCTTCATGCATACACCGGGACGCGTTTGGTCAAGTTCAGTTTGGTTCGCACCTGCGCCGGGGTCATGATCCGCGCGCCAAGGTTTTCGATGATATCGACGGCGCGTTCCACCAGCTGCTCATTTGTGGCCAGCTGGCCGCGGCCTAACATCAGGTTGTCCTCTAGTCCGACTCGCACATGGCCGCCCGCCAGCACGGATGCCGCGACATAGGGCATCTGGTGGCGGCCCAGCCCGAAAGCAGAGAAAGTCCAGTCGTCAGGCACGTTGTTCACCATCGCCAACAGGGTATTGAGGTCATCTGGTGCACCCCATGGCACACCCATGCAAAGCTGCACAAGCGCGGGGCCGGTCAGAACGCCCTCTGCGACCAGTTGCTTGGCGAACCACAGATGGCCGGTATCAAACGCCTCGATTTCTGGGCGCACACCAAGGGCGGTCATCATGCCGCCCATCGCGCGCAACATGCCCGGCGTGTTGGTCATGACGTAATCAGCCTCGGCAAAGTTCATAGTGCCGCAGTCGAGGGTGCAGATTTCCGGCAGGCAATTAGCGATATGGGCCATGCGTTCGGTCGCGCCGACCATGTCGGTGCCGGGACCGGGCGGCAGCGGCTGTTCCGTGCCGCCAAAGACGATATCTCCGCCCATCCCGGCGGTCAGGTTCAGCACGACATCCACGTCAGATGCGCGGATGCGGTCAGTGACTTCGCGGTAGAGCGCCAGATCGCGGGACGGCTTGCCCGTGTTAGGGTCACGCACATGACAATGCACCACGGCCGCCCCTGCCCGCGCGGCGGCGATGGCACTGTCCGCGATCTGGGCGGGACTGCGGGGAACATGCGGGGATTTGTCCTGCGTCGCACCGGATCCGGTTACGGCGCAGGTAATGAAGACATCCGTGTTCATGGCCAGCGGCATCGCGGCGTCCTTCCCTTGGGTGCAGTGTTCGCGACGTTGTGCGATTCCCCCATCAAGGGCAAGGACTTCGCCCCAGCCAGCCAAAACTTGCCGATCAATAGGGTGCCGGATGCGCCTTATGCGCGGCGTTGATGTCGTCCAGCGCTGCATCGCACAATACGACGTCGCGGCCTGACAAAATCTCTGCCAGCTGATCCGCCGTTGTTGCACCAAAGATCGCGCTGACCGCAAAGGGGCGCGTAGCTTGCCATGCCATAGCCATGTGGATGGGCAACATATCATGCTTGGCCGCGATATCTAAATAAGCCTGCGTCGCGGCAAAGGCTCTGTCCGTTTTGCGCCCGCCCAGATCGCCGTTCAACTCCATCCGGCTAGCCATTGGGATCGCACCGTTCTGGTATTTGCCGGTCAACAGGCCAGCCGCGAGCGGAGAGAACGACAGTAGCGTGACGTCCTCGTTCACCATGGCCTCCGACAGGTCGGTGTCCATGTGGCGGCATAAAAGCGAGTATTCGTTCTGGATCGCCGCCATGCGCGGCAGATTGTGTTCATCCGCCAGATCGCACCACTTGGTCGTGCCCCATGCGGATTCGTTCGACAGGCCGACGGCGCGGATTTTACCCGCCTTGACGGCCCGGTCTAGGCCCGACAGCACGTCGTGCATGTGTTCGATGTTCTTTGCGCGGTCCTGCTTGGACGGATCATAGGTCCAGTTATTGCGAAACGCCCAAGTGCCACGATCGGGCCAGTGCAGCTGATACAGGTCGATCACGTCAGTCTTGAGCCGGGTCAGGGACGCATCAATCGCAGCCTCGATCGTGTCGCCGGTGTAGCCAGCGCCGTCGCGCACGAAACCGGGGTTCGGGCCAGCCACTTTGGTCGCCAGCACCCAGTCATTGCGGCGGCCCGACGTTTCGAACCACGCGCCAAGGTATTCCTCTGACCGGCCGGCGGTTTCCTTGGACACGGGGTTCACAGGATACATCTCGGCGCAGTCCATGAAATTAAGGCCCGCATCCAGCGCCATATCAATCTGGCGGTGTGCGTCGTCCATCGGAGTCTGGTTGCCAAAAGTCATCGTGCCAAGGCACCAGTCGGTGACGGTGATGTCAGTGCGGCCAAGGGTTAGGTTCTTCATCGGGGGCATCCTTTTACTGCTGCGCAGGACCTAGACCGATGCAGCAGCAAAGGCAAAGCTGAGATCATCAAACATAGCCCTACCCTTTCCATGGCACCGCCCCGGCGTTAGAAGGGCGGCTAAGCAATAGAAAGTCCCACCCATGGCCCGTCACCTGATCACCTCTGCAATTCCCTATATCAATGGGATCAAGCATCTGGGGAACCTTGTCGGATCCCAGCTGCCAGCGGACCTTTACGCCCGCTATCTGCGCGGGCGGGGTCACGAGGTTCTATTCTTGTGCGCCACGGACGAACACGGCACCCCGGCGGAACTAGCCGCCGCAAAGGCTGGCAAGCCGGTCGCGGATTACTGCGCCGAGATGCACGATGTGCAGGCAAAGATTGCGGACGGCTTCGGGCTGTCGTTCGATCACTTCGGCCGGTCGTCCAGCCCGCAGAACCGCAAGTTGACGCAGGCCTTTGCAGGCCGCTTGCATGAACAGGGACTGATCCGCGAAGTGACGGAAGAGCAAGTCTATTCCGTGACCGATGGCCGCTTCTTGCCCGACCGCTATATTGAAGGCACCTGCCCTAACTGCGGGTTCGAGGATGCGCGCGGCGACCAGTGTGACAACTGCACAAAGCAGCTGGACCCGACTGACCTGATTAACCCCCGCTCCACCATTTCCGGCGCGACGGACCTAGAGGTCCGCACGACCAAGCACCTGTATCTGGAACAATCCAAGCTGAAGGGTCAGCTGGCCGACTGGATCGAGAGCAAAGGCGACTGGCCGATCCTGACGACCTCTATCGCCAAGAAATGGCTGAACGATGGTGACGGGTTGCAAGACCGCGGCATCACGCGTGACCTTGATTGGGGTATTCCGGTCAAGGACGGCGACAAGGACTGGCCCGGCATGGAAGGCAAAGTTTTCTACGTCTGGTTCGACGCGCCGATTGAATACATCGCCTGTTCGCAGGAATGGGTCGATGCAGGCAAAGGCAGCGACTGGGAAAGCTGGTGGCGCACGGATAAGGGCGCAGCGGACGTCCGCTACACCCAGTTCATGGGCAAGGATAACGTACCCTTTCACACCCTGTCGTTCCCAGCGACCATCATGGGCGCGGACAACAACTGGAAGCTAGTCGATTACATCAAGTCGTTCAACTATCTGAACTATGACGGCGGCCAGTTCAGCACATCGCGCGGGCGAGGCGTGTTCATGGACCAAGCGCTTGCAATTCTGCCCGCCGACTACTGGCGCTGGTGGCTGCTGTCCCACGCGCCTGAAACCTCTGATGCAGAGTTCACGTGGGAGACGTTCACCCAAGACGTGAACAAGGATCTGGCCGACGTGCTGGGCAACTTTGTCAGCCGCATCACGAAATTCTGCCGCTCGAAATTCGGCGAATCCGTTCCCGAAGGTGGCACCGAGGGCCCGGCAGAGGCCGCGCTGACCGAAGAACTGAGCCGCCGCCTGAAGGCCTATGAAGGCCACATGGACGCCATCGAGGTCCGCAAGGCAGCGGCAGAGCTGCGGGCGATCTGGGCCGCTGGCAACGAGTACCTGCAGGCGACCGCGCCCTGGACAACGTTCAAGACCGACCCCGATCAAGCCGCATGCCAAGTCCGCATGGGCCTGAACCTAATCCGCCTTTACGCGATTCTGTCCGCGCCATTCATTCCTGTCGCGGCCAAGACGATGCTGGCGGCGGTGCGGTCTGAAAGCTCTGACTGGCCGACCGATATCGACGCAGCGCTGCATGCCCTGCCCGCCGGTCACGCCTTTGTCGTGCCTGAAAACCTGTTCCGCAAGATCACCGAAAGCGAGCGCGACGATTGGGCCGAACGCTTTGCCGGTGTGCGCACCTGATTGGCGGTTAAGGCCACCTTGGGGCCAGTTTCAGGAGTGTGATATTGGATAACGGCGCATTCGTGGTATGTCTCGCTCAAATACTTACCAGTTGGAAAGTCTGATATGCGCCACTTCGCCCTTGCCGCCGCCCTAATCACCGCCTCTGCAACAAGTGCAGTCGCCGCAACATGCGGTAATGATGCTGGCGGCTTCTCTGCTTGGAAACAGCAGTTCGCTACCGAAGCTGCCGCTCAAGGCGTTGGCGATCGCGGCCTGTCCGCGCTGGCCAACACGCAATACGCGACCCGCACCATCAACGCTGACCGCAACCAGAAGTCGTTCAAATACAGCTTGGACGAATTCCTGCGCATCCGCGGTGCGGACACAATCGTATCGCAGGGCCGCACGAAGATCGCCAATAACCCCAACTTCTTTTCCAGCCTCGAACAGCGCTATGGTGTGCCCGCATCCATCGTTGCGACGATCTGGGGTATGGAAACCGGCTTTGGCAACTTCATGGGCGACAGCAACGTGCTATCCGCGATTTCGACGCTGGCTTATGATTGCCGCCGCAGCGACTTCTTCACCCCGCACGCCTTGGCCGCACTGCAACTGGTAGACCGTGGCAGCCTTTCGTCCGGCACAGTCGGCGCGATGCACGGCGAAGTCGGCCATACCCAGTTCCTGCCCGGCAACGTGTCCCGTTACGGTGTGGATGCAGACGGCAACGGCGTGGTGGACCTGACCAACCAGTCTGACGCCCTCGCCTCGACCGCTAATTTTCTGGCCCAAAAGGGCTGGCAGCGCGGTGCAGGTTTTCAGGAAGGCCAGACCAACTTTGCCGTGATCCAACAGTGGAACGCTGCTGGGGTCTATCAAAAGGCGATCGCGCAGATGGCCGGCCAGATCGACGGCTGATCGAACACGCGTAAGCTGTGATAAAAAAGGAGCGCAGGAGTAATCATGCGCCTCTTTTCATGTGGTGCCCCGGCTCGCGTCTAAGTGCTCTATCTTGATGCACCACCCCGACCGGCTTTGTTGATGGCTTGAATGCCCCCTCCCAACGGCATCGCAATGTGCCACTATGGTGAGTGTTGAAGCCATCAACAAAGCCCCGTCAGATCACCACGTCGCCGCAAGCCTTCGTTATACTCAGCCCAGTTACTCAACCGTTGCTTTTGTTTCGTAATATTGTCACGGCGTGCGGCGTTGAATTTGTGCGGCATCTATAGCATCCTGAAGCGAACAGTCCGCACCGGTATCAGAGGAGGGGCGATCCCTGCAACAAGGCCCTAAAAAAGGCATACGAAAATGAACCCGACCCAAAACCTCGCACCGCTGCTGTGCCTTGTCGCCACAAGTGCCTTTGCGAATGAAAATATTGCTGACCAATACCCGGACTCACTCCTTTACGCCAAACCGGTGGAGTTCATTCCAGGTGTCTGGTCAGCCACCGGTGCCACCGCTCCGCCCACCTACGAGAACGCGGGCCACAACAACAACCTCAGCTTCATCGTGACCGGCGACGGCGTCGTTGTGATCAACGCCGGTGCCAGCTGGGGCCTTGCAAAGGCGCTGCATACAGAGATTAAATTAGTCACCGAGCAACCGGTGAAGTTAGTGATCGATGAAAACGGTCAAGGCCACGCCATGCTCGGCAATGGTTACTGGGTTGAACAGGGCGTGCCGGTGTTGGCCCATTCTGCGGCCGCAGAGGCCTTCGCGGACGAGGGCGCTGCATCATTCGATGCAGGCGCACAACTTTTGGCGGAACGGTTCAATGACACCCGCGTCCAAGCCCCCACCGAAACCTTCGACGATGTCTACACTGTCCCCTTTGGCGATTTCCCAATCGAGGCACGCTATCTGGGTCCGGCCCACAGCCCCGGTGACATCGTAATCTGGCTGCCCGACCAGAAACTGGTGATTTCCGGCGATATGGCATTTCACGAACGCATGCTGCCGATCTTTCCCGACACTGACACCAAAGGCTGGGTGGAGACATGGGAGACAGCCTTCGAGCCGCTTGGCGCGACTTACGTCATTCCCGGTCATGGTCATCCAACAAACGTCGATCAAGTGCGCCTTTATACCCACGATTACCTTGTCTACTTGCGCAGGCAGATCGAAACACTTCTGGATGAGGGTGGTGGGCTGGCCGAGGCCTATTACGTCGATCAAACCCCCTACGGACACCTTGATACTTTTGAAGAGCTCGCGACCAAGAACGCGGGAAGAGTATTTGAGCAGATGGAGTTCGAGTGAGCCAAAGGGCTGACGGCTTTGTCCTATTTTGCCAGAGATTGCTGGTGGACATGCCGCGCCTCGGCCTTCCCCACTGGTTCTCGCAGTTTAAGGTTCGCTTAAGGGTCGCCCCGCACAGCGGTCCCCATGTTTACCGACCGATATAGTTTCACCGCCCCCTAGCGTAACAGAGGACACCTCACACATCGAAAAGCCAAGCTGACCAAAGGCACCCCCTCCAACAGACTATTTATTGTACTGCGACAGAAATGAGTCGCCACATCGGGACTCAGCGTCACCGACTAGGCGATACAGTATGTCCACAACATTTTGCCCAGACCACATGCTAAGTTGCTGAGGAAAGCTCATATAGGGAACAATCCCGATTGAAGCACTCGATGGCAATGGTACTCTAGCGCCTCTCAACATATCCTGAACTCTTTGCTCTATTTCATTCCATATGGGATCGACTGCTACGTCGCTCTGCACCACTCCAACAAACGCACCATATCCAACATATGAAACAAGGAATTGATGGCTGGAAAGGCATTTTGACATCATCATTCCAGTGATCTTCAATACATCAAGAAAATCATTACGATTACACACGGAGTGTAGTTTCGCCGCATCCTTGATCACAAACGAAAATGCATTCATGTTGGCAGCACTTGATTTCGAAATTTTAAAAATATAATTTTCCATCGCACCAATTTCGATTTCGCCATGCACTCCACCAAGCAAAATTGATTGGTGAAACTCAATACGACTGGAATCGTCTAATTTTTGGTTATCATCAACGTTAGCATTACTTCTCATGACCTGACGGCGAACCTGATTTAGCCGCGAGGTTAAGTCGGAAGGTGCGATTGGCTTTGTAATATAATCTGAAGCACCTGCTGCAAAAGCTAGATCTATATCATCCTTTTCAGAAAAAGCAGTCACAATAAAAATTGGCGTCTGCTTATATTTAGATAGCTTTCGAACCCAAGAGCATAATTCTCCACCAGAGACTCCGGGCATCCTCATGTCAATGAGCATGCAATCAAAAGGTAGACTTTCCTGAGTAATAACCTGAACAGCCCGCTCACCACTTTCAGCAGTCGTCAAGTCAGCATAACCCCAATAGGCAACTACATTCTTCACGAGATGTCTAATAATAGGATCGTCGTCTACCGCCAGTATTTTCAATTTCATGCCCAGTCCCCCAACTCAAAAAACTGCTTCTCTAGATATCCAGCCTTTAGCGGCCCACGTAACTGCTGCTCGGTCATGCCGATGGTTTGATGTCATTGACTAGCTTCTCGCCAGAGCTTTTGCGTGTTCCAGTTGCCTGCCTCATGTTCCACTCCTCAGTGGTTACTGATGAGCCAGCAACACTCTCTTATCAAATCACACTATTTGGGACTGTAGACGCTGATGTCAGACAATCAAAATAATTTCTCTTGTTTGTATGGCCCACTCGGCGATGAAGTTGATGTCGGCATTACGCATTTTGGTGTTCTTGCTCTGACCCCAATTGCGCCCATGGTTCAGCGGTCACGCTTGTACAGCCTGTGCCTGACTAGTCGGGCTGAAGTTACACAGGCACTTTGCGTTGACGCTACTTGCCTGAAGTAGTCCAAGAACCATTTGTTGAAGTACGCAAAACAAAGGAGTTTGTAATGGCTGAGTGTGGATGTGGGCGTAGCCCAAATGGGAACTGTATCGGTTGGCATTATCTCACATAAGAGCAGTGCCTTGAGAAGAAAGCAGCTTACAAAGCGAAGCAAGCTGCTAAGTAGGGACGACGAGTGGGGCTGCTAACAAATGTATTGTGGCCTCATACCTTTATAGAATTTTATAGGTGTTGTTGCCGACGGCCTTACACTTCGGACAGCTATACCTTTGCCGAACATCATGTGCGGTAGCTTCCTCATCAACAACCAGAAGTAGGTTCGCCACCTCTAGGTTCGCAATGTGTTGACACACTGCACACGTGATGCTGAGGCTGCGGCCTACAATGGTGCCAAGTTTGATCATATTACTCATTTACGACTGTTGGCTAACGATTAATCCGTCTTGCGGAGGTCTCAGTGCCAGTTTTTTATTGGAAATTCTGCGACAAGTGTCGTGTTAGCAATCTTCGCCAAGCAAGGCACCAACTTACTGGCCGCAGCCATAAACGTCTTCAGTTTCATCTGAGTCATAATAACCACATTGTTGTTAACCAGTAAGCAACAACAACCAGCTACACCGTCCTTAAGCTCACCTATATAGGGAACAGCTTTTTAGCCCTCTCCCGTTACTAGGAAAAGTAGATATTATGACTCATTAACAATGCTTTGGCATAATTTTATGAGCTTCTGTGGAGCCAAGACCAGATTTAAGTTACCCAAGGACAAAAAAAGGCCATAACAAACCCTGAAAGCAGCTATAAATCAATTGAAAGAAATAAAGAATGACTGATACAAACATTCAACTTCTCGATCTAGAAAACCTCCCAAAAACCGTTATCGAAGCCTTTGGTGGTGACGAGAGAAGAGCCGTTAGCTTATACAACCACATTAACAAAAGCACGCTCGGGTGTAATGCCGAGTGGTTGATTTTTCAGCTGAGAAACCCATTGTATCAGGCTGTAGAGGCTGACGACAACGGTGACTTCAACTGGCCAGAGCGTCTGTACAGCTTTCTGAACACTAGCAACGACTGCCTAGTGGAGTTCTTTATTGAGCCAACCGAGGTAGGCTACTTCGAGCTTCACACAGCAGAAAAGATGGTCACTCTCTTACCAATGGTTGAAGGGATGACTGCGGATGTTGTTCGGGACAATGTCCTTGAGCATGAGGAAGAAATAGTCTTTGTCGTTTACGTTGATGAGACCGACCAAGAAGCCTAAAATTCTAATGCCTCTACCAAACCTCCACGCCAGCCTCACGTATCACTTCCGGAGTGAACCGGCTGCTGAACTTACTTGCAATACTACTGTTTGAGCGACCTTGGTTTGCCTTTTTTCGCCCGTCAGTGTTGAATTGTGCGAGAAATTGACCCAGCTTTCCGAAACGTCGTGACCCACCAGATGTCATTAATTCCGCCGACTTTCCATCAGGTTATCATAAGTCAGAGGGGTCAAGGCAAAATGAAAAAATGGGTAAATTAGGATCACGAACGCCGGACGAAATGACGGAGCTGCGCAGAGAATCGTCAGCAGTTGCGACGAAGCCCAAAAAATGGCATATCTGCCCAATATCCTATAAAACAGGGCGATTTCGCCAGGGTGGCAAAAAGGTAGGCAAGCCCCGCTCGAGACTTGCTAATTCTCATAAATATATGGGATTTTATCTCTTATTGTGGTGCCCCCGGCCGGACTCGCAAGCCACAAAAATATCACCTTAAGTATCTGATTTTTATGTAATAACTGAAAATGAGTGAAATCCATTATGTACCATATTTGCCAAATATCTAGCACCAAATACGTTCACTCCATTACCCCAAGCCGTTAGCCCCCCCCCTAGGCTCCCTGCCCTGCTCAATCGTCATCTCTGACAAGCAGTCCACTCACTCACTTACCTTTACAAAAGATCACCCTCTCGCCTTCTCAGCAGGCCTTGATGGCCGCCAACACCCTAATGTGTTACAACAATCATATAAATAAGGGCGATGGTGGCTGTCGCAGGATGGGTTGCCACACAAAACCAGTTCGCTATTCTATACCCAGAACGGTTCAATAAATGACCCGTCGAAACCGTTTACGATCAGATGAGCATGAAGAATAATTCGTATGACCAACGGGACCATTACTCAAAGAGTATCAACTTAAATTGGAGAAATTATGCAAAAACTATCTATTATTAGGTTCAAACCTAAGCCTGAATGTTTTGATGATTTTGTCGCTAACATCACGGCCTTTAATGGAAGTAAGCACCGTATTTTCCATCTGATGCAATCAGGAGACGAGCTTCATGCAATTGTGATAAGAAATTCGGAAATACTTACTCAAGATGCGGCTGACGGTGTAAATTGGCTGGATGGTCAACGGCATCTTCTGCAAGAGTTTGATGCGATCAACCGACACACAATAGCTTTAAGCGGTGACCTAATTCATAGCACTGTTGAATAACAGCCTTTGCACTCTTCAACTGACTTAATTTTGGGTGAATTTTGCTGCCTGACGGACGTGTTGATGGTGACGTCCGCCAAGTTTCTGCCTCGGGCGGTGATGCAGATGCGATTGAGATTGCGTTTCAAGCGGCCCGCCGTGCGATTTTACGTTGCCAATCGGGGGGCTACAAACTGCCTGCCGACAAATACGACGAGTGGAAAGAGGTGGAAATCACCTTTGACCCATCGGGGATGCGTATACGTTGATTGATCAACCGATAATGGCACTCGACAAGTCCAGCTACCAACTGGAGGTCACACGTCCTGTCTGGCTTCCATATAGCGACACAGCACATACACTTTTAGATGAATTAGTGGATCAGTTTGGCTATCCTTCATCAGGTCCCAAAGCTGAGCGGTATGCTGTCGTACTAGCGTCGCTACTGAAAGCCAGTCAGGCGCATATGGCATCAGCTAGTAATGATCTTCCGCACTATATCGGCATTCAACGACGAGCATCAGCTTGGTCACGATACCCTTTGGTGGGTAGGACGGTTTCCAAGTTGGTAGTGGATGACTTCCTTAAGTTATTTGGAGGTAAGCTAGTCGATGGCTCAGGCACTAGTGGCTTAGACAAAGACGACAAAGGTAAGTGGACAAAAGACCCACTCATGTCGATGTATAAGTTGGACTTGGCGAAGCTCCCTGAACGGTTATCTGAGGCGAGATTCATCGAAGTTGGTCGTCCTTTGGTTAAAGTCAACAAGGCAGAGTCACGACAACAAAAGAACAGGCGGAAAGCGCAGAAGCTCTCAAAGCCTTTCCTTAATGCTACGATGGCAAGAGCTATTGATGAGGATGCCCACAGGGCCTCAGAGAGCCGCATACAGCGTCTTAATGATTTCTGGCTCAGCCATCCACTAGAGATGCCCAACGGCCACGCAGCAGCCTCTGCAACTCGTATATTCCACGACAGCAGATTTGATGCTGGTGGTCGCATTTATGGTGGTTGGACGGGGTTAGATCAAAAAGACAAAAGGCTTCACTGTAAGATTGATGGTGAGCCAGTCGTCGAGATAGACATAAATGCATCCCAACCAACACTACTTAGTAGTTTGCTTGGCTACAAACTTGGTGGACTTGGGCCACTAGGTGAATGGGATGATGTTTATAGCGAGCTATCTCGGCTTACCAACACTGGTCACGGGTGGACTGTCGTCGACAATACAATCGACAAGATTGACCTGATTAAGCGTAATCGTAATGTCGCTAAAGCGGTGGTGATGGCTTTAATCGGTAGTGGCTTGCCCCTAAAGTCAAAGGCCACATCAGAACTGGTCAAAGACTTTGGCTTAACACCAGAAGGATGGCTATTTTTCAGAGACAGACTGGTTGAGACAGTACCTGCACTTAATGAACTTGAACCAAGATACAACGAGAAAGGTCAGCTTGAAGGTTACATTAATGGAGCTGGCTTCTTGAGTTACCATGAATCTGAGATGACCTTGCGAACGCTAGAGGCTCTCATTGGTCAAGATGTACCAGCTTACCCTGTCCACGACTGCCTAATTGTAAAGGTCAGTGATGCTGTAGTAGCAGCCAAAGCCTTCCGACAGACCATTCATGATTATTGTAAACAGCTTAGTGGACTAGAAGTGTCTGTTCCCCTAAGTGTTACTGTAGCTGATAATACTCCTAAAGATATATTACTTACAGCTAGTGACCTTAAGGGGAGGTACTTAAGCTAGTAGGGTAATAGTAATACTAGTGAGTATAATAACCTAGTAACTATACCTACTGGTGATAACTTAAGCTAATACTTGAGTGGCTCTCCCTACGGGCTTCGCCTATATACGGAACGGTTTTTTATTATCACTTAATATCCGCTTTGTAAGTGATCCTGATGGTAACAAGTATCCAGATATTGGCGTATGCTTCTTAAGTGTTGCGGCTTGACTGCTCCATTTTATTATTGTCGTTATTGAGGTCGCTAAGGGCGTCTAACCCAACCAATTCAAGCCCAAAGTCATAGCCTTCCTCGTATTCAGAGGACCGTCCTGCCTTAGTCATGGTCCGACCTAAAACAGCATCAGCCACACCGTCTTTGAAGTTCTTGATATGAAAGAACGGACGAATTTTGTTTTTGGTAAGATCGACCATTTTATCCCCTCAGTTGAAGGGCAGTCGAGCAGTTGCCGTGCAACATATCAATGGTCGTTTTTGGTGGATTTCTGCTTGATATTACCTGACTAATTTAGTCAACATTAGTGCTGGTTAATCCTGTGTGTAAGGAGAGTTCTGAGCTTAAACGCTGACCAATGCACCTTGGTTCAATGGCCCGGATCAAAGTGGACTTGTGGGAACGATCTTAGCGTCTTCAGTCAAGATTTTATTGGCCCACATTCCCTCGGTAGAGGCAGACGCTTAAATTCCCCTACACCCCTTTATCAAGCCCCATCGTGAAGGTGACAAAGCTAAACCTCTGACACTATTTTACTGTTGTCACCATTAATATATAACACGAGTCCAACGTTGATTATTTATAATACGTGATGTATACTGATTTTAACGGAGGAATCGCCATGAAACAGTTCATCAAATATTACCGTGTCTCCACACGTTCACAGGCTGACAGTGGCTTGGGGTTGTTAGCACAACAGCGTGATATTGATTTGTACCTGTCCACATACGCTGAAACGCCTTGGGAAGTGATCGCCGATTTCACAGACGTGCAATCTGGTAAGGACGACAATAGACCTGAGCTACAAAAGGCTATGACCTTAGCTGAGGAGACAGGAGCTACTCTTCTTATTGCTAAGCTCGACAGGATCAGCAGGCGTGTATCTTTTATATCTGCCATCATGGAACGCAAAAAGTTGAACCTTACTGTCGCCACTATGCCCAATGCAGATAAGTTCCAGTTGCACATCTACGCAGCCCTAGCTGAGCAAGAGCGTGAGTTCATCTCACTACGAACCAAGCAAGCCCTTGCTCCATTGAAGGGTACAGGGAAGCTAGGCGGCAATCGTGGCAACATCGACAAGGCTAACGAAGCTGCGAGAGCTTTAGCTGATGCACATGCAGCTAAGGTCATGGATACAGTTCTTCCCCTTAAAGAAGCTGGTCGTACCCTCCAGCAGATTGCAGACACTCTGAACAAGTCGGGTGTGAAAACGGCAAGGGGGGGCAAGTGGCATCCAACGACAGTGAAGAATGTGCTGGCAAGAAATGAGTAGCTGTCAGGTTTAACAACCAAGCGCATGTGGGACCCTCCAGATCACACCCAAACGGATCGGGTCGGTTGGTTTAGCTGAACTGAACCTCCCTAATGGGACCCTACAGATTATGGCCAAATGAATCCGTCTCGGCTGGTATCCCCGTATATTCCCAAGATAAGAAATTACTTTGGTCTTCTGCTGCCCACATAGCTGCGAGGTGTTCCATGTCTGTCGCTCCAAAAAATTGATGGTCACGGAACTTTTACATTGGGCGTTAAGCTGTTTAGATTTCTAACAAGCAACACAAGGACTAAGCCATGAACAAGCTGCAATCCCTCTTACTTATCATTACCTTGTTAGTTGGAGGCGTGTCCACTGTCGCTGCTCAGGACTATGGGAAGGCTTATGAGGCTGCTGAAGCTGGGGACTTCCAAACAGCATTACAGGAATGGCGTCCTTTGGCTGAGCAAGGGAATGCTAATGCGCAATACAACCTAGGTTACATGTACGATTCCGGCCAAGGTGTTACTCAGGACTATGCTGAAGCGGTGAAGTGGTACCATCTATCGGCTGAGCAAGGGAATGCTGAGGCGCAAAATAACTTAGGCCTCATATACCAGAATGGCCGAGGTGTTCCTCAGGATTATGCTGAAGCTGTCAAATGGTACCGTTTAGCTGCTGAGCAAGGTGATGCTGATGCCCAAAATTTGCTGGGTGTCGTGTACCAGTATGGCCCAAGTTTCATTCAAGATTATGCTGAAGCTATCAGATGGTACCGCCTATCTGCTGGGCAAGAAAACGCTTTTGCGCAACGCAACCTAGGTGTCATGTACTATAGTGGACTAGGCGTCCCTAAGGATTATGCTGAAGCTATCAGATGGTACCGCCTATCTGCTGAGCAAGGGAATTCTTTTGCGCAACGCAACCTGGGCGTCATGTACTATAGCGGGCTAGGCATCCCTGCAGATTATGCTGAAGCTATTAAATGGCACCGCTTATCTGCTGAGCAAGGTGATGCTGATGCCCAAATTTGGTTGGGTGTCATGTACGAATTCGGAAAAGGCGTATTGCGGAGCAATGTCATGGCTCACATGTGGTACAATATAGTTTCTGCTACGGGGAGCGTAAAAGCGAGTGAATGGAGGGATAATATGGTTGCCAAAATGACCAATGCTGACATCTCTAAGGCCCAACAGATGGCCAATGAGTGTCTGAACAGCAGTTACCAAAACTGCGGGGGCTGATCGCTGACTTACGTGGTGTTTAATAGGTGCTGATGAGGCCGTCTAATTTGATGGAATAGATACGAGGAAAACCTATGTGTAAGTCAAAAGAATATATCAAGTTATGCACTTGTGGCGGTGAGATCCCAAAAGGTAGCTATTGGAATATTTTTGCCATCACTTAAGCTGATGTCCATTATGTTGTTGGGTCCTTTGAGTTCATAGTGGCACATTGCCCTGTATTGAGAGAGGAGACATATAATGCGGAATATTGATTTTTGGTATTCAATTGGTTCTACATACAGCTACCTTACGGTTATGCGAATATCCAAACTGGCGAAGGAAATGAGTGTAAATATTGCGTGGCATCCATTTAATGTTCGTGATGTCATGGTTGAGCAAAACAATGTTCCGTTTTCTAATAAGCCAATAAAATCAGCCTATATGTGGCGAGATATTGAAAGACGAGCTGAAGGGTTCAAATTGCGCCCCAGAATTCCAGCACCTTATCCTTTGGCTGGGTTGGTGATTGCCAACCAGATTGCCTTATTAGGAGCAAAAGAGGGCTGGATAGAACCATACACGCAAGCTACATATCGGCGTTGGTTTGAAGAAGGCTTACCTGCTGGTGAAGAGCCTAACATGTCGGCTAGTCTCACTGAAATAGGCCAAGATCCTGAGTGGGTATTACAACTTGCAACCACCCCAGAAATTGCAATTGCTCTTAACGAAGCTACGATTGAAGCAAAAGCCTTAGGTGTGTTTGGTTCTCCAAGTTTTGTGGTAAGCGGAGAAGTTTTTTGGGGGGACGACCGCTTAGAGGATGCAATCAAGTGGTCTTTGAATGGATCTTTAAGCTCGAAGTAAATATTACATCATCAGCATCACCTGTGGCTTCTCACGCTTGTCTTCAAGCAGCCTCGTGATCGTCTTGATGCTGTCGTGGTATCTTTCAGCCGCAGCCTCTGACCGTGCTTCTGCTATCTCAGCCCTCTGCCGTAACTCGTTCACCGTGACCGCAGTAAGTGTTTGCTTAAGAGGGGGCGGCGACGACTACCTACGCTTGAGGTGAGATATCTAAAATGAATACATTAGATGCTATCATATTTTTGTTTGACCAAGAATTTGACATATTCGAGTTGCTCATTTTTACTTATTTTTAAAAGGTATGCGTTACCTCTGACTCCGCTTTTATGAGTCCAATTTCTCTCTTCAAGCATGGCTTTGGGGTCATCTGCCGTAAAAAAGTTTCTTGAGTTCTTGCCATCTGCAGAAATATTGCCTCGGGATATGTCTAGATTGAGGTGATTTTTGAATATTCTTACCGTTGCGAATAGAGTATTGTTTTTCTTGAACCCAATATAACTCTTGGTGGCTGTTTGTGTGACATCTTCCCAAGAGTTCAGTTCACTTTTAACTGCTTCCCACAACGCCAAGCACACTTGGGATGCTGCGGCTAGGTGATCACTTTCCTCAAAGATCTTTATTTCAGATGCCACCGTTGTCATCACGCTACCTGCCGACAAATCTGAAACTAAGCTTATATCCTCTTTGCTTTCAGATTGGTGTTGATTGAAGCTTATTATCCCTCCTTCAAATCGCCTCACTTCCCATAGCTCAAAGGGAATGTTTTTAAAGTTGACACTATTCCTTTGATAGGAGTTGAAACTCTGTGAAACGAAGATGACTCTAGACGCTGACCAGTCCACATCATCTCGACGCAAGCTCTGATCCATGCGCTCGTTATATTCTAATATAAATTCCGCTTTATTATTCAGCATTACGGACAAGTAGGAATAGCCTTGATCAACAACTGAATAACTGTGGCCTTTTTTGTATTCTATGATAACGAAAGAGTTATTTTCCTCGTCATATGCCAGAGTATCTATGCGGAACTTGTCTACGGTTAGCTCAGAAGCAACAAACTTCAGGCTGAATATTGTTTGAAGATTATGCTCAACAAGACCTTGAATATCACGCTCAAGGGGAAACCTATCTCGGCCTAATTCTAGAAGGCCACCCGTGCTGTTCTTGTATAAGTTCACGATAATTGTGCCTTTTTCAAAGTTCCACAACGAACATACCAAAGGATTATCAAACCTCCAGCATAATTGTGCTGACCCTATGCCCCCACAGACTGTGGTGTCAGGGAGTTCAAGCCAAAATCCTACCAAGACACCAATGTCTTAGAGGTCAAGCTTGCACAGCCTGTGCCTGACTAGTCGGACTGAAGTTGCACAGGCACTATGCGCTGACGCTACTTGCCTGAAATAGCCCAAGAAGCATATATCGAGTAAATCAAAACAAAGGAGTTTGTAATGGCTGAGTGTGGATGTGGGCGTAGCCCAACTGGTAACTGTGTAGGTTGGCATGACCTGACAGAAGAGCAGTACCTTGAGAAGAAAGCTGCTTACGAAGCAAAGAAAGCTGCTAAGTAGGAAAGATCAGTGGGGCTGCTAACAAATGTATTGTGGCCTCACACCTTTATACAATCTTATAAGTGTTGTTGCCGACAGCCTTACACTTCGGACAGCTATACTTTTGCCGAACATCATGTGCGGTAGCATCCTCATCAACGACCAGAAGTAAGTTTGCAACCTCAAGGACAGCATTGTGTTGACACACTGCACACGTGATGCTGAGGCTGCGGTCTACAATGGTGCCAAGTTTGGTCATATTACTCATTTACGACTGTTGGCTCAAGATTGATCCGTCTTGCGGAGGTCTCATAGCCAGTTTTATATTGATAACTATGCGATACGTGTCTTAATATTTGCCTTCATCAAGCACGGCATCAACTTCCAACCGTATAATCAACAACGATAGTTTCAACCATACGGCCGGCAACTAATCATATTCAGTTTAAGACTTGCCCCGCTTTTTCAAAGTTCTTATTTTTTGGTTTCTCTACTACTGCAAAGGCCAAAAGTCCGACTAAAGCTATACCAATTGCAATTCCGATTGCGATTTGCTTATTCATAATCTATTCCCCAATAATAACGGCAGTACCGCTGGCCACAAGCATGACCATGGAACCTGCATTGCGGTGTTTGTCAAACATGTTGTCCGCCGATTTCATGTGGCGTCTCTGATTTCAGGGGCGCTGATTTCGGTTTCTGGGTTGAGCCAGACGGGTCCGGCGGGTTGCCAGTTGCGGGTTTTGCCTGACCAGCGTTCTGGGTTTTGCGCACGCGCATTTGCATAGAGC
>Ga0222645_100049_pt1 | contig 82730 bp, 91 predicted proteins | sample AntAcemetagen292_FD_179881 | JGI IMG/M metagenome (GOLD analysis project Ga0222645, IMG submission 179881) | Saline water microbial communities from Ace Lake, Antarctica - #292 | ecosystem: Environmental > Aquatic > Non-marine Saline and Alkaline > Saline | place: Antarctica: Ace Lake | collected...
CAGGAAATCCGAAATCTCTTGGCAGGATTTGCCGTCGTCGAGCAGCAGGATCGCATTTGCCCGACGGGCAATACCGTGATCTTCGCGCTGGCGACGCACGCAAGCCTCAAGCTCGATGCGGTCTGCTCAGGAAAGAAAGCCAGGGCGGATCATAGGCATAGCTGAATCGTTTCAAACCCAGGCGTCAAGACACCAATTTCGGCTTCCGCAGGAGTCGGAGTATAGATGCCCGAGATCGGCAGGTTGGATCGAAAACAGGTGGCCAGTTTAACTGGTTTGGCCCTGATGGCGCGTCAGTCAGGGCAATGGCGAGGAAAATCATTCATTCAGGGTGGCAGAAAAATAGTGAGGGATGCTCTCTACATGCCAGCATTGGTGGCCATGAGACACAATCCCGACCTCAAGGCCAAATATCAAGCTCTGATCAAAGCAGGAAAGCCACCAAAAGTAGCCCTAACGGCGCTCATGCGAAAACTAATCGAACTCGCCAACGCCCTTATCAAAGCAGATCGAAATTGGGTGAAAAGGGGGGGCTTGATCAAGACGGATACTCCTTCCTCGATGTGATGGCTTCGACACTCATCATAGTGGCACATTGCGATGCCGTCCGGAGGGGCATCCACGCCATCAACAGAGTCTCTCAAAGGCAGAAATTAGTTGCCAAAAGTCATCGAAGGAATCAAATTCAAAGATGGTATCGAAGAGACCAACGATACCGAAAACCGCGCCGCCTGACGATGCGCGTCACCCAAATTTAAGCATAGCTCGATATCGGCTTTATCGCCCATGTCACGCACCCCCTGACGATGGGCGGTGATCGGTAACTGTTACGCTTAACAGCTTCAACCGATACGGCACTGCGCGAACATGAACAAAACGCGATATAAAAGGTGAATATAGCGTGAACATATCTCCCGTTACTGCCTTCCGAAGGCAGAGGTCACTGGTTCGAATCCAGTCGGGTGCACCATTAAAATCAATGACTTAGCCAGTTGATGATAGTACAGCTTAGCAAGCTAGTAGACATATAGTAGACAAATCATGCTAATTATAACAATACGTTAGCATCAGCAGCCTAAGCGACGATTGGTGCCGCTACCGAACCTCCGATGGATTGTCGAACTGCATGTGGACTGCACTCTAAGTAACTCGAATCAGCGTTCCTGAACCTTAGATGTGTTGAAGGCTTTCATCTGAGTGCGTCTGCGATTCGTAGACCTTTAGGCATCAAGTTGGCTTAGGCCCCCCCCTACAGGGGCCACTGGGGTACCGTGCGTATATATACATGGCCTCTGCCAGAGATGGGGAATTTGAAACCATCCTAAGGCCATGCATGCCTTCACAAGGCATCCCGTACATGCTTGGTTCTGTCAAAAGCATAAGGACTTACACCTTGAAGCCACTTCGTTCGCTAGTGACTGCCATCAGCTTGCTGGTTGGAAGCGTGTCCACTGTTACTGCACAGGACTTTCAGAAGGGTCCGCGTGACGACGGCGGTTTCGGCCTGAAGGTGAAACTGGTTGTGTCGATGCCAGACACCGACGAGGCAACAATAGAAAAGATCGTCGAGCGCGGTCATTTTATCTGCCCATATTCGAATGCCACCCACGGCAACATCGTGGTTGAAACCCAAATCGCCTGATCGCCGCACCAGTTGTCCGCACAAGGGGGGGGCACTTTTTTCAAAAGTAGTCTTTGTTCACGAGTATGAGGATGCCGCGCTATCGGCTGATGGCGTGGCTTCTCTGTTCATGGCGCACACCGCATTATCCGGGCACGTAATCACGATGCAGTTCGGGATCTTTGTCATAGTAATCCAACTCTGCAAAATCCGTCCAGAATTGAGGCGGGATCACTTCGTTGGCCCAAGCGATGGTCTGCGTGATCCGGTCGGGTTTCGAGACACCGACAATCGTAGATGTAATGCCACTCGCTCGGGCCGAAAACTGCAACGCAGCTGCACCGGGCGGAATGTCATGTTTGAAACACAGCTGCTCGATCTTGCGGACGGGTGCCAGGGCCTGATCGTCGGCCTCTTGGTAGGTGATCCGCCGAAGGTTTTGACTGCCCTTGGCCAGCACACCACCAGCATATGGTGCAGCATTGAAAATCGCCATGCCACGCTGTGTGGCTGCGTCGAAAACTGGTTTTGCGCTGCGGTTGATCGGATTAAACCGATTGTGGTTCAGCACGATGTCAAACGGCCAGTTGCGCACAAGTGGCATCATGATATCCGTCCGCCCCATTGCCACGCCCGTCGCGTGCACGAGCCCTTCTTCTTTTAGCTTAAACAACGTTTCAAGCGCGCCACCTTTGCCAGTTACCTCGGCTAAATCGCGCGCATGTTCGGGGTCATGCAGGTGCAAAATCTGGAATTTGTCTATGCCAAGCGCCTCGAGGCTTTCTTCAACCGAGCGGCGCACCTGATCCGCGTCAAAACGGCCCGTGTCCATATCGCGGTCAAGTTTGGTAGATAAAACGAACCCGTCAGGCAAACCGCCGCGTTCGCGGATCACCGCGCCGATACGTGCTTCGCTGCGGCCAAAGCCATAGTTGCGGGACGTGTCGATCAGGTTGGCGGGGCTGTCAAATATCGCATGGATGGTCGCGCGTGCGTTGTCCTCGGATACGTCGTGGCCGTAGGTATCGGGCATGCCACCCAAGGCGGCAGTGCCAAATCCGATTTCGGTGACCGATAGGCCAGTATCGCCGATTGCTTGCTTTCGCATGTCGTGCCCTTTTCGTTCAAAAGGGTAGGGCCGCATGTGTGTGACATGAGGCCCTATTGTTCAATTGAGTGGCCATTTAAGTTCGTGTTTTTACACCCGATCCGCGGCTAGCAACGGTCGTCAGGATGGCGGCGATGATGATCACAGCGCCGGTCGATGCTTGCACATAGAACGAAGGAACTTGGGCCAATGTCAGCAGGTTGTTGATCACGCCGATCAGCAATACGCCACTGACGACACCGACAATCGTACCGCGCCCGCCACCAAGACTGACACCGCCGATGACCGCTGCGGCGAAGGCATCAAAGATGATCCCGTTGCCCTGGGTTGTCACCGCTGAATCGAGGCGACCCGTCAGCAAGATACCGGCCAGACCAGCCAGTAGAGCAGCAAAGATAAAGGCCGACCAGATGACGCGGTCAACGTTGATGCCTGCCGCGCGGGCCGCATCTTCGTTGCCGCCAACCGCATAGAGCGCGCGGCCGTAGCTGTGGTATTTAAAGATGAACCCAACTACAAATGCCACGCCGAGGAACAACATAACTGACACAGGCATGCCCAGAATGCGGCCTGATCCCAGCCATGTCAGCGACTCGCCCGGGGAATAAATTGAACGCCCCCCAGACACGATCAGAATGCCGCCCTTTAAAAGGACAAACATCCCCAAGGTCGAAATGAACGGGTTCAAGCCAACTTTTACGACCAGAAATCCGTTGAAAGCCCCCATCAGACCCGCAGTGCCCAATGCGACTATCAAGCCCATCCAGACGGGCAATTCGATGCCAAGACCACCTGCGGCCTCGGACACAAGCATGACGGCTGCGAACATTGGTGCGAAACCAACGATCCCTTCGAGGGATAGATCAAGACGACCGATCATCAAAACGAATGTTAGGCCAATTGTCGTCAGGCCAAGAACGCTGACCTGTTCAAGGATGTTCATAATATTGATGAAGGACAAAAAGCGGGGGGCAACAAGGCCGCCCACAATAATTAACAACAGCAGCACAGGGTACATGGTGTAACCACCCGCCACAAAGGCGTTGCCGAATTCGGCCAGCCGGGATTTCTCGCCCTGTTTGCCCATTTCGCTTGTGGCCACCTTTGGTTTGCTCACGTCGGTTCCATAGGTCATGTCACGCCCTCCATGCGTAGAATGAGGTCTTCCATCCGGTAGGCGCCCACCAGTTCATCAACCACTTTGTCTTCAAATACGATCACTACGCGATTGGCGAGTTGATCGATTTCATCTTCTTCATCCGACACCACGATGACGCCGAGGCCTTTGCTGGCCAGATCACGCAGCAACGCGTAAAGCTGCTCCTTGGCCCCCACATCGACGCCGCGTGTCGGGCTCATCGCGATAAAAACTTGTGGATCGCGGCACAGTGCACGCGCAAAGACCACCTTTTGTTGATTGCCGCCCGATAGCTGGCTGACCGCCTGATCCAGCGACGATGCAATCACGTTTGTCTGCGTCGTCAGCCGCTCGACAAGCGCCTTTTCCTTGCGGGAATCGAGCAGGCCAAACCGGTTTGACATGACATCAAGCCCGCCGATGGACACGTTCTCGCGCACGCTCAGCATCCCGACATAGCCGCTTTCGTGGCGATCCGTCGGCACAAAGCCGATGATCGGCATCTTGCCGGTCGGTGTCGTGACGGTGCCACTGAACGGGTTTTGTTGACCGGCGAGGATCATCGCGAGGTCTTCCTTGCCCGCCCCGACAGGTCCGGCCAGCGCCACAATCTCTCCGGGGCGCACGTCGATGTTAATGCTCTGTGTAGACTTCTCCGAAATCCGCACGTCGACGGCCTGCAACAACGGCGCGTCCTCAGCCTTGCCATGATCTTCACGGCTGCTGCGCACGGTGGTTTCGCCCATCATCACGTTGGCGATGGTCGCCACGTCCAGCGTGCTGACATCGGCGCGCGGCGCTACGACAAGCCCGTCGCGCAGGATGGTCACAGTGTCCGCAACCTCGAAAATTTCATCGAGGTGGTGCGAGATATAAACGAACGACACGCCCTGCGCCTTCAAGCGTTTCACCTGATCGAACAACACACGCTTTTCGGCATTGCTGAGCGCGGCTGTCGGCTCGTCCAGAATAATAACGGGAACGCCACGGCTGAGCGCCTTGATGATTTCCAGCAACTGTCGCGTGCCCGCATCGAGCTTGCTTACAAGTTCTTGGGCGCGAATGTCGATGCCCCATTCATCCAAAAGTGCCTGCGCCTTGGCATTCATGCGGCTCAGCTTAACCATTCCGAAGGCTCCACGCACGTCGTCATGCTCAAGAAATAGGTTCTCGGCGACGGAAAGTAGCGGGAATAATTGCGGGGTTTGTTGCACATGGGCGATGACGTCGCGGATGCGTGGCGCGTAGTTGCTGCCGTCCAATTTCACCTCGACATCGCCGATCCGCAAATATCCGGTATCGCCGGGAGTGAAACCGCTAAGGGCAGAAACAAAGGTGCTTTTGCCCGCCCCGTTACGCCCCAGCAGCGCGTGAATTTCGCCGGTCATGACCGTCAGGCCGACACCGCGCAGCGCGCGGGTGGATCCAAACGTCTTCGTGATGTCGCGCATTTCGACGATGGGTCGCACGTTATCCATTACAGCCTCCCCGCAGCTTTGGAATGAAAAAGGCGTCGGGCCGGAATGAACCGGCCCGACCTTTTCGATCGTCGCTTATTGCCCGATCAGGTTACCCCAAAGTTGGTCACTGTCGACATTGTCGATGGTGACCAGAGTCGCATTCAGCTGGTACTGCGGACCAACTTCGGTCTCGATCACACGACCGTCGTCAAATTCGCCCAGCTCGATCGTACCACCAACTTTGACAAGCGTAATCAGCTCGGCAATTTTTGTGGCGTAGGAGTTCAGCGGTTGTGACACGGTCGCGTCCAGCGCACCCTGACGGATCAACTCTAGCCCTTGTGGTGTGCCATCAATTGCAACGCGGATCACGGCGCCATCCTCGCCAACATTCGCGCCAAGGTCGGCACGGTTCAGCTGCGCATTAACTGCGGTTGCCATCAATTCGGATGCCATGAAAATACCATCAAGCGACGGGTTCTGCGTAATCACGTTCTGTGCGGCATCTGCTGCCATGTCAGCAGTCCATTCGGTTGGGCGCTGGATCAAGTTTACGTCGGGTGCATTCGCAGCCATCGTGTCAGCAAACCCGTTCGAACGATCCAGACCGTTTGGCGAGTTCAGACCACCTTGCAGTTCCAAAACGATGCAGCTGCTGTCAGACCAGCAAGCGTTGCCTTCAAGACGGCGGATCATTTCTTCGGCGCCTTGGATACCTGCGTTGACGTTGTCTGCGCGGACAGTTGCAGTGACTTCGCCACCAACAGGGCTGTCATCAATCGAAAACACAAGCGCACCTGCCTCATTGGCACGGCGAACCGCTGGCACGATACCAGCTGCATCAATCGGTGCGAATACGATTACATTTGCACCGTTTGCCAGAAGGTTTTGCAATGCCGTGACCTGTGCGGCGATGTCGCCATTCGGATCAGGTGCGCCGACCAGTGTAAATCCAGCTTCATCGAAGGCTTTGAGTGACAGATCCAGCATCAGCGTCTGGAAGTCATCACTCAAGAACTTTGGTGTAAAGCCGACCATCACCTCGTCGTGGGCATCTGCAATGGCGAGGGTCGTTGTCGCACCAAGTGCCATTGCGCCGCATAGAGCAGTCGTCGCCATGGTCGCTGAGATTGATTTAAGTGTCTTTGTCATTTGGGTCTCCTCCCGGTTTGATTTCAGATACTCCCATTCCTCCGAAGGGATCATCTAAACATGTCTCTCATCCATCAGTTACGATTTTGATGGGCTTGTCAATAAAAATTGCAGTACTTGTAATTTTGCAATAATAAATTGCAAAATGTCAATCGACCTATATTTATCGCCTTGTTTCATTGGCAAAATCGATTGATTTGGCATTTACAACAAGGTCGGGATCAAGCCGTCCAGCCATGAAATCAACAATGTTTTTTGCCGCAGCAATCGCCATGCGTTCAGCGCATTCGACGGTCATGCTGGCAGAATGCGGTGTCAGAATTGTTTGCTGTGACGATGTGAGTCTATTGGCAATTGTCAAAGGCTCGTCTTCGAAAACATCTAGGCCCGCACCAAAGATTCGCCCCGCCTTAAGGGCGATTGCAAGTGCGGCCTCATCGATGGTTCCGCCACGTGCGGTATTCACGATAATTGCAGTTGGTTTCATCAACGCGATCTCTGCGGCACCGATCAGCGGCGCATCTGTACGCGGAATGTGCAGCGAGATCAGGTCCGCGACTGCAAGGGCGGCATGCAGATCGTCCACGATCGTCACATCCGGCGGCGGCGCATCCTTAAGGTAGGGGTCATAGGCGCTGACGCGAATGTCAAATCCGCGTGCCATCCGCGCCAGATTGCGACCGATCCGTCCCAGACCGATAATCAACAGTGACTTGCCACTGATTTCACGGGCAGCAAGGCTGTTGCGGAATTCCCAATTCCCGCCCGGACGCGTTGCGGCGTCGTATTGCAGCAAACGGCGGCTGGTCGACATCAACAAGAGCATCGCATGTTCGGCCACGGTTTGCGCGTTCACATCGCCGACAATCGCAAGCGGCACCCGCAGGTCATTCAGGGCATTCACGTCGACGGAATCAAAACCAACGCCATGGCGCGATACCATGCGCAGATTCCGACACTTCGCAATAGAAGATGCAGAAAACGGTTGCGTGCGCAACAGAACCGCGTTGGTGTCTTGCAGGTAGGGCTGCATCGACGGCTCATCGATGGTTTCGACGTAGTCGATCTCGAGATTGGCCGCTGATCTCAAAACGTCAAAGCCCGCCTCATGCAACTTTCCCGCGACAAGTACCTTTTGCATATCAGTATCCTCCGGTTTGTGTGGGTGTCGCATCGGAGCTTTCTGCATTCATCAACGCGCGCGCTTTTTTGACAGTCGCATCCGCTTGTGATGCCAACAGGCGCACGTCGTTGGACAAGGTGGACATATTGAACCCCCAACCAAGCGCGCGGGCGGCGTATTCGGGTGTCCCACAATGGATGCAGGCACGAATGCCCGCGTCGCTGGCGGCTTGTCTGATCTTGTGGATCGCCTCCAACATCTGCGGTTCTTCACGGTCAAAACCGGGGGCGAGTGCTCCGTTGGTAATCCCAAGCGTCAGATCAGCAGGCCCGATATAGACCCCGTCCAAGCCCGGCGTCGCCACGATGGCCTCCAGGTTTTCCATCGCCTCTGCGGTTTCGATCATCGCAAGGCACAGGATTTCATCGTTCGCCTCGGACGCATAGCCGGGGCCTGCGGAGAAATTCGCGCGTGTGGGGCCGAAGCTTCGTTGGCCGTGCGGGGGATAGCGCATATAGCTGACAAGGCGTGCTGCATCGGCGACAGTGTTCACCATCGGGCAGATGATCCCGTAGGCGCCTGCATCCAGCGCCTTCATAATCACACCGGGTTCATTCCACGGCACACGCACCATCGGCACAACACCCGACGCGCGCATCGCTTGCAGCATCCCAAGTGCGCCTTCATAGCTTACGGCACCATGTTGCATGTCAATCGTGACGCTGTCATAGCCCTGTTCGGCCATAATCTCGGCAACAAAAGGCGAATTGATCGACAGCCAGCCGTTGATCGTCCCTTGGCCTGCGGCCCATTTTTCTTTAAGCTTGTTCTTGATCATATCGGCCCCCTCAAAATACCAGTTGGGTCAGTTTGGTCTCAAGGTAGTCGGCGATCCCCTCGACCCCGCCTTCGCGGCCCATACCCGAGAATTTCGTGCCCCCGAACGGGGCCTCAGCCGCGGCAAGCGCAAAGCTGTTGATGCCGACCATGCCGGCCTTCAGCCCCTTTGCGACGCGCCTTGCACGTGCCGGATCAGCAGTAAATGCGTAGGCAGACAAACCCATTTGGCTGGCGTTCGCGCGGGTCATAACCTCGTCTTCAGTCTTGAACGTCGCAATAGCGGCGACAGGGCCAAAGTTTTCACCCGTCATGACGCGCATTTCATCCGTGACTTGTGTCAAAACTGTAGGCTGGTAAAAATAGCCTTCACCCAAGCCATCGGGGACTGCGCCACCAGCCACGCAAGTAGCACCCGACGCAATAGCATCGTTCACGATGGATTTTATCTCGTCCAAGCGGCCTGCATTGATCAACGGCCCCATTTGCACCGCCGGATCAAGCCCATCGCCGAGCACCATAGCATTCGCCCGCGCAACAAAACCCGAGACAAAGGCGTCATGCAGGCCCTCGTGTACATAGATGCGGTCTGCTGTGACGCAGACCTGTCCGCAGTTGCCGAATTTTGTGGCAACAGCGGCGTCTAGTGCGGCCTCAAGATCGGCGTCATCAAAGATAATCAACGGCGCGTTACCGCCCAGTTCCATAGAGACTTTCTTCATCGTGTCGGCGGCATCACGGATCATCTGTTGGCCGATGCGGGTGGAACCTGTCAAAGACACTTTACGCACGGCCTCGGACGCCATGATGGGGTCGTATGTGTCGGCGGTCTTGCCGATGACCAATTGCACAGACCCCGCAGGAAAGTCGGCCTTGCGCAAGCAATTGACCATAACCATCGCAACACCCGGTGTCTGCGATGAAGGGCGCAAGATAACAGGGCAACCCGCGGCAAGGGCAGGGGCTAATTTGCGGGCTGGCAGTGAGGCAGGAAAATTCCACGCGGTGAAGGCACCAACGATTCCGACCGGTTCTGATGTGACTTCAAACTGGCCGCCGGGCACGCGGCTGGGTACTATCCGGCCGCAAATGCGCCGCGCCTCTTCGGCGTACCAGCGGAATTGTTCACAAGACAAAACCCATTCGCGGGTGGCTTGTGCAATTGGTTTGCCTGTTTCGAGCGAGATCATATGGGCGGCCTCGGCGATACGCGCCTCCATATCGTCTGCTGCAAGATGCAATTTGTCCGCGCGCTCCCATCCGCTGAGGGAGGACAACTGGGGAAGCGCGCGGATCGCCGCTGCAATTGCAGCATCGGTGTGCGCCGTGGTTGCTGCTGGTACGGTGCAAATCGATTTGCCAGTCACGGGGCTGGTCACCGTGATGGTCGGGCCGTCGGGCTTGATCCACTCGTCGTTAATGAACAGGCCGTATTTGTCATGCGCGGTCATTGTGCAATCTCCGATACGTTTACCATTCGGCCTTCGGACAAGGATTTATACGCGGCCTCTGCAAGGATCAGTGCGCGGCGGCCGTCCTCGAAACCCGCGACAGGGGGGGTATTGTTTTCGACCGCGTCGACGAACATGTCGATGCAGGCGTTGAACGCTTCTTGGTAACGCTCAAGGAAAAATAACTGATACTGCGCGCCGATCTCAACCTGCGTGGCATTGAATTTACGCACCTCATGGGGCTTGCGGTTGTCGGAAATCACCATGCCCGCACTTCCCATCAATTCAACGCGCTGGTCATAGCCGTAAACGGCCGTACGCGAGTTATTGATGTGGCACTGTTTGCCGCTTGCAGTGCGCATGATGATCATGGCGCTGTCAATTTCGTTCAGCTCTGCCCCAAGGGCAGGATCAATCAACGCACCGCCGATGGCGAAGACCTCGGTTGGTTCCTCGTTCAGCATGAAGCGCGCAAGATCAAAGTCGTGGATCGTCATGTCGCGAAACAAACCGCCTGCGGCCTCAAGATAGGCGCGGGGCGGGATCGCGGGATCACGGGATGTGATAATGACTTGATGCAAGTTACCTATTTCACCGTCAAGCATCGCTTGACGTGCCGCTCTGTGTCCGGGATCAAAACGGCGGTTAAAGCCAAGCTGGATCGGGACATTTGTTCCGGCAATTTTGGCGGCGCATGCGTCAACGCGGCTTAAGTCCAGATCAATCGGCTTTTCGCATAGCACTGCTTTTCCAGCCGCGACGGCCATCTCGATATAGTCTGCATGCGTGGGCGTTGCCGTTGCGATCAGCACCGCGTCTACCGTGTCAGAGGCAAAAATTTCTTCAGGGTTTGCAGCAATATGCGCACTAAGCGTGTCTGCAACGGCCTGCGCGGCGGGCGCGTAGACGTCGTAGATCATGGCAAGTTCGGTCCGCGCATGGCGTGCGATATTAGCCGCATGCATCTGCCCAATTCGTCCACATCCCAGTACAGCCACTCGCAACATTTCATTCCTCCCAGAACATTTTTGCAATTTTTCAATCTACATTGCAATATAAGTTGCAAGAACATACTTTTGTCAATATAAATTTCATAATGATCGAAGGTCCGAGGGAGGATAGGATGTCCGAAACGATTAAATTGACGATGGCGCAGGCCGTAGTGCGCTATCTGTGCAATCAGTTCACCGAGGTAGATGGAGAGACTGTGCCGCTATTTGCCGGCGTTTTCGGTATCTTCGGACATGGCAATGTCACTTGTCTCTCCGAGGCGCTGGAGCAGGTTCAAGACACGCTGCCCACATGGCGGGGTCAGAATGAACAGTCGATGGCGCTTGCTGCCATTGCCTATGCCAAGGCCAAACAGCGCCGTCAGATCATGGTCGCGACGTCCTCTGTCGGGCCAGGTGCCACGAACATGATCACGGCGGCGGGTGTGGCACATGCGAACCGCATCCCAGTCTTGTTGTTGGCGGGAGACACCTTTGTTAACCGCCTGCCGGACCCTGTTTTGCAGCAGGTGGAACATTTCGGATCGCCTTCAACAACTGTGAACGATGGCTTCCGACCTGTTTCGCGGTTTTGGGACCGCATCGTGCACCCTGCGCAAATCCTGTCGTCATTACCGCAAGCCTTAAGTACCATGCTGGATCCCGCCGACTGCGGGCCTGCCTTTATCGGCCTGCCACAAGACATCCAAGAAATCGCATATGACTATCCAGCCAGCTTTTTTGCGCCCAAGACATGGGTCATCCCGCGTCCACGGCCATCTACCAACGAAATCACAGCTGCGATCGAGATCCTGAAAAACGCCAAAGCGCCGTTCATCATTTCCGGGGGCGGAGTGCGCTATTCGGGTGCCTCGGATGCGATGGCAGACTTTGCCACACGGCGCGGCATTCCTTTTGCGGAAACCATCGCGGGTAAGGGCGCAGTCTTGCACGATCATCCCTCATATGTTGGCGCAATGGGCATTGAAGGCACCGAGGCCGCGCGTGAACTGGCTGAAAAGGCCGACGTGGTCATCGCGATTGGCACACGGATGCAAGATTTTACCACAGGGTCTTGGACGACGTTTTCAAAGGACGCGAAGTTCATCAATATCAACGCCGCGCGTTTTGATGCCTCCAAGCATTTTGCGCAGCCTGTGGTGGGTGACGCACTGGAAGCCATCACTGAAATCGACGCGGGTTTAGGTGATTGGGCCGTTGACCCTGCGCATATGGCGCATGCGCAAGACCTTTACGCCAAATGGAACGCTGATCTTGATGCGGGGCAGGCACCCTCTAATGCGCCTGTGCCGTCCTATGCCCAAGTAATCAAAGTGGTCAACGATGCGGCACGGGTCGAAGATACGATGGTCACGGCGGCAGGTGGCCTTCCCGGTGAGACAGCCAAAAATTGGCGGGTCAAAGCGCAGAATTCTTATGATTTGGAATTCGGTTTCTCCTGCATGGGCTACGAGATCGCTGGCGGTTGGGGTCATGCGATGGCCAAAACGAACAGCGACGGCATACAAACGGGTGTCCCCATCGTGATGGTGGGTGACGGGTCCTATATGCTTATGAATTCGGACATCTATTCTACCGTTTTGTCAGGTCATAAAATGATCGTTGTGGTCTGCGATAATGGCGGATTTGGCGTCATCAACAGGTTGCAAACGGGCATGGGCGTTCCAGGCTTTAATAACCTGCTCAAAGACAGTCGGGTGAAGAACAAAGCCGCGCCGCTGCACGTCGATTTTGCCGCCCATGCTCGGTCCATGGGCGCGGAAGCGCGCCATTGTGACGGGTTGTCCGATTTGGCCGAAGCGATGGAATGGGCGCAGACCACGGTCCGCACGACTGTCTTGGTCATCAATTCAGACGCGCATGTTTGGACTGACGGCGGTGCAGATTGGTATGTCGGTGTGCCCGAGATCAACGAACGCGACAGCATTCGTGATGCCCGCGCGCGTCAGGAAACACTGCGCAGCAAACAGCGCCGGGGAGTATAAGATATGTTGAAAGCCAAACTGGGTATCGCGCCGATTGCGTGGTGGAATGACGATCTTTCTGAGCTCAGTGATGATGTATCCCTTGAGGAATGCATGTCGCAGGCGCGTAGCGCTGGATTTACCGGAATGGAGACCGGACGCAGGTTTCCTATGGACGCGGCGGAATTGCAACCTGTGCTTGATGCGCAGGGCATGGGCGTTTGTGGCGGTTGGTTCTCGGGCCTTTTGCTGAACGGTGATCTCGCCGCGGAAAAAGATCGGATCGCACAGCAGATGGACCTGTTCAAAGCAGTTGGTGCGCCGTGCATCGTTTACGGCGAAATCGCGCGTTCGGTGCAGGGTGAAATCGCTACGCCACTGGCGCAAAAGCCGGTGCTGGATGATGCAGAGATGACGGCCTACGGCCATAAGATGACAGCATTTGCCGAGTGGTGCGCGGAGCAGGGGATGCCAATCGCCTACCATCACCACATGGCGGCCGTTGTCGAAACCGAAGGGGAACTTGACCGTTTCATGGCCGCGACTGGTGATGCCGTACAGCTGCTTTACGATACCGGTCATCTTGCCTTTGCGGGAGGCGACATCTTTCGTGCAATCGACAATCACCATGCGCGGATCAGCCACGTGCATACCAAAGACATCCGGCAAAGCGTCGTCGACGGTCTTGATCGCACCAAAGAGAGCTTTCTGGATGCGGTAATCAAAGGCGCATTCACTGTGCCGGGGGACGGGTCGCTTGATTTTGCGCTCGTGACCAAGGCGCTGGCAGATCATGGCTATGAGGGATGGTTCGTCGTCGAAGCAGAGCAAGACCCCAAGACAAACCCGCCAAAGAAAATGGCGCAAGTCGGACGGGCCGAACTGAACCGCGTTCTGTCCGCCGCAGGCTACACAATCGAAGGATAGAAAATGAATCGTAAGGATAGAAAATGAATCGTATTGATGGAAAAATAGCTGTTGTTACAGGTGGAACACAGGGTCTGGGCGCTGCGATTGCCCGCCGCCTGGCAGACGCAGGCGCTGCTGGCATCGTGACCTGTGGCCGCGCAGTCGAAAAAGGCAATGCCGTTGCCAAACAGATCACGGCAGATACCGGCTGCGAGATCGTCTTTGTCGCCGCAGATCTCGGTGTCGTCGACGACTGTCGCGCTGTGATTGCGGCAGCCGATGAAGCATTTGGGCGCGTTGACATCTTGGTGAATGCCGCAGGGACCACCGACCGCGGCGATATCCTGACCACGGATGAGGCCGCATTTGACAAGATGTTCGCGGTCAACACGCGTGGCCCGTTTTTCTTGATGCAGGATGCGATTAAGCTGATGATCCGCGACAGTGTCGAAGGGGCGATTGTGAATATCGGCTCAACATCGGCGCTGGCTGGACAGCCGTTTATCTCGACGTATTGCGCCTCAAAAGGGGCGCTTGCAACATTCACCCGCAACACGGCCTTTGCCGTGATGCGCAACCGCATCCGCGTCAATCAGCTGAACATCGGATGGATGGCATCGGATGGTGAGGACAAGACGCAGCGCGAATACCACAAAGCCGACCCTGACTGGCTTGACAAAGCCGCGGCCGAACAGCCCTTTGGCCGCTTGATTGCCCCAGAAGAGGTCGCTCGTTCGGTCAACTTTCTGGTCTCCGAGGATGCAGGACTTATGACAGGGTCCGTGATCAACTTTGATCAGTCTGTTTGGGGCGGGTACCAGTTTGCGCCACCAACACCGGATGGGGCGATGACGCTTGACTGCTAAGGTGACGTGACAACAGGGATTGTAGGGCGTGCTGTGTCATCATCATTCAGCCGCGCTGCAACCCCGACCATCAAAGCCTGTGCCAGACAGATCGGTGCGGCAAGTGATCTTGCAAACTCGGTCTCACGTTCTGGCACGGCAAAGGTCACGGTCGCGTTTTTTGCCAGCGGCGAGAGAGTGGAATCCGTGATGCCGATAATTGGAATGCCGCGCTGTGACTGGGCTTCGACGACGTTCACGACCTCTTTGGCATAATAACGGAACGACACGGCTATCATCGCGTCCTTTTCAGTCATCACATTGGCCATCTGTGTCGCCAACCCGCCTGACGTGTCGAGTAGGACAGTGCGTTTGCCAAGCATGGTCAAAATGTAGCGCATCAAGATCACGATCGGTTCCGAGCGCAGTTGCCCAATCAGATAAATCGCGTCGGCGTTTGCCAAAATTCCGATCGCTTGCTGCAGTTGGGCATCGGTCACGTCGGTCAACAGTTGCTCAAGCGAGGCAAGATCATTTGCCACTAGATCAACAAGATGCGCCTTGAGCCCCTTGGCGTCGGCCTGCCCGAGACCTGTTTTCATCTGCTGCGCGCGGGCCTCAAAACCTGGTGCCGCTGTGGTCAAGCGCTGGCGAAAAACGCTCTGCAGAGACTTGAACCCTTTAAATCCGAAGTGTTGGGCAAAACGGACGAAGCTTGATGGGTGAATTCCTTGGACTTCGGCAATGCCGTTCACAGCATTCATCGCGACATCATTGGGGTTCTGCGTCACATAGACCGCGATCTGCTTGTTGGTTTTGCTGAGATTGTCATAATCTTCATGGATCAGCGCGATCAAATCTTCAAAGGTTGACGGAGGTATCTTTGCATCTGCTGTCATGTCAATCTCGCTCTCAATACAATCTTACAATATTTCCGAATTTGCGGTTTTGCAATCTTTGTTGCAATACTAAGTCGGGGCGCGGTTTTGCTGCGCTACATAAAAAGGCCTCCGTCCTGTCTGACGATGTGCTCAAGGTAGTCTGCAATCAGCTTTACTTCGCGTTTTGCGCGCAGGTTTTCGCGCCAAACCGTCCAGTAGCTCCGCGTAAGTGCGATTTCGGGCAGCACTGGAATAATTTGGGGATCAGATGCGGCCATAAACTTGTGCAAGATGCCTATACCCTACACACAGATATTTTTGGTGCGGCGGCACGTGGCTGACGAGCCGTATTAGTGACCCAAGATGGCTTGTTTGCCGAATGCTATACCCAAGAATTTTCGGACCAAGCTAGCCTTTTTGCCGATTGGCGGCTTGCGCGCATTTAATGGGAAATAGTAAGACTACCTCCTATATATTAAACATAAGATGGACTCTGCGTCGTTTGACAATGTCCGCTTTAGGGAATCCGCACCGGGTTCAGTATCGAACGTGTTCACCGGTACAAAAATTTTCACTTCCGGAAAGCGGACTTTAGCTGCGATCCGGCAATCCGGAAGTCTGGACTCGAAGCCGCCGTTAGCTGCGAAGAGCATGAAGGTCCGCTGTGGGCCGTCCCTGTTCAGGCTGGCAAGGTGTGCAATCACCGAGCCAGCCCTAACCGACACCTGAGCAGCATACCCAGGAATGGCTATAGCCCCGCTAACATGCAGTGTGCGGCTCGTGCAACTGCGCGTAGAGATCCGCTTGTAGATGGAAAATTAGAACACCAGTTAATGACCGCTTTCGAGAAGATACATCCCAGCTTCCCAAGTGCCGTCCAAGGTCCGCAATGGGCCGTTCGCGTCCGTAGAGCCGCGGATGGGGCGGACGTTGCCTCGACCTCATCCTATACTAATCTTGCATTGGCGTAGCCTGCAGTGGACGTCAGCCACCATCTAGTGATGCTACTATCTTAGAAGCTGCAGCGCGCTCTCCCACTGAGACAAAACCGCAAAAAGTGAGTTCGAAGTTTCTCCCTTTAGGTGCACCACTTCATGTCATTGTATTTGATCTTTGCGGCCAGTCCGCCTCCATTGTCGCTGGGACCAATGGCGCAATAATGCTGCCCCCCCCCCCAAGGTATTTTTTACGATAAAAATGAAGGGCCTTGGCCCTTTTTTTTATTTTGTGGCGGAGGGGTAAGTTGGTAGGCCCGGCAGGATTTGAACCCGCAACCAAAGCGTTATGAGCGCTCTGCTCTAACCGTTGAGCTACAGGCCCGCCTTTTGCACGCATAGCGAATGGGTGGGCGGCGTCAAGTCAGTTGGTAGGGCTCGCACCAAGAACCTGCGAGAGTAGTGCGATCATTTCACGCTCTTTCGCTGAAATCACGTCGGGGTCGCCATCAAGGTCGGCCATGGAGATGATGTCGTCATAGGTCGGTGGGGCAGTATTGAACGCGGCACCCTCTGGCAGTTCGATCCAAGGGCCGTCGTCCAGCGGGGAGAAATCCATCGGGACGATTTCTGCCATGGCCGGGGATGCAATAAGTGCGAGGACGGGAATCTTGCGTTTTATCATCTTATGATTCTAACCACGGCGCGGCGAAAAGGTTGCACTACATCGACGGAAATTTCGCGCAAGTTGCATGCCTGTTGCGGCGTTGCACCAAACGTCAGCTTGGGGTATCGCGCGGGGGTCAGGTACTGGGCAGACGCGGGGATTGCAAAATGACGACAGACGGATTGACCTATGCCGCAGCCGGTGTGGATATCGATGCAGGTAACGCGCTGGTGGAACGGATAAAGCCTGCGGCCAAGCGAACGCAACGCAGTGGCACGATGGCTGGCCTTGGCGGTTTTGGCGCCCTGTTCGATCTGAAAGCAGCCGGTTATGTCGACCCGATTCTTGTGGCTGCCACGGATGGTGTAGGCACAAAACTGCGGATTGCGATCGACACGGGCAATGTGGACACGATCGGGATCGATCTAGTCGCCATGTGCGTCAACGATTTGGTCTGCCAAGGTGCAGAGCCGCTGTTTTTTCTGGATTATTTTGCGACAGGCAAGCTGGATCTGAAGGCTGCGACACGGATCATCGAAGGCATCGCCGCGGGCTGCGAGCAGTCCGGTTGTGCGCTGATCGGCGGCGAGACGGCCGAGATGCCAGGCATGTATCATGGCGGCGATTTCGATCTGGCGGGTTTTGCCGTTGGCGCAATGGAGCGCGGTGCGGATCTGCCCTCGGGGGTTGCAGCGGGTGATGTGCTGCTGGGCCTTGCCAGCGACGGTGTGCATTCCAATGGCTACAGCCTTGTGCGCCGGATTGTAGAGGCTTCGGGCCTTGGCTGGGACGACGCAGCGCCATTTACCGATGCGACCCTTGGCACGGCCTTGCTGACGCCGACTCGACTTTATGTGAAACCTGCGCTGGCTGCGGTGCGTGCCGGCGGTGTGCATGCGCTGGCCCATATCACCGGTGGCGGGTTGACGGAAAACCTGCCGCGGGTGCTGCCGGATGATCTGGGAGGCGAGATTGATTTGACCTCTTGGACCCTGCCGCCGGTGTTTGGCTGGATGGGGCAGGTGGGCAATATCGCCACGTCCGAGATGCTGAAAACCTTTAACGCGGGCATCGGGATGGTGCTGGTTGTGTCTGCTGACCGGGCTGACGCGCTGACTGCGCTGCTAAGTGAAGCAGGCGAGACGGTGCACCGTCTGGGTCACGTCGCGCAGGGCGCTGGTGTGCGTTATACTGGCAATCTGAAGTGACACGGGTCGGTATTCTGATCTCTGGCGGCGGGTCCAACATGGTCGCGCTCGCGAAGGATATGACGGGCAACCATCGGGGCCGCGCAAAACTGGTGATTGCGAATGATCCGGGCGCGGGCGGGTTGCTGAAGGCGAACGCGCTGCGCATCCCGACCGCCGTTGTCGACCACCGCGATTTCCCAAAGGATCGCGAGGGGTTCGAGGCCGAACTTCAAGTAATACTGGAAGAGGCGCAGATCGAGATGATCGCGCTTGCGGGCTTTATGCGGATACTGACGCCCAGCTTTACGGCGAAATGGGCGGGCCGGATGCTGAACATTCACCCGTCGCTTTTGCCTAATTACAAGGGCCTTCACACGCACGAACGAGCCCTTGCTGCGGGTGATGCGCAGCATGGTTGCAGTGTCCACGAAGTGACCGCCGATCTGGACGATGGCCCGATCCTGGGGCAGGCGCGGATGGACATCCTGCCGGGCGATACACCGCAGACGATGGCAGAGCGATTGTTGCCGCTAGAGCACAAGCTTTACCCTTTGGTGTTGCGCCGTTATCTGGCCGGCGACCGCACTCCGGTCATGCTGGAAGGCTAGGGTTTTCAAGGCGGCCTTGAACGGTTATCAGGGGGGGCCGCGCCGCTGCGGCCCTGAATGACAAGGCTTTCATGCAGACCATTACCACGACCGAGGCGCTGGCCACATTTTGCGCCGCAGCCGCCAAACGCCCCTATGTCACCGTTGATACCGAGTTTCTGCGCGAGCGGACCTATTACGCCAAACTGTGTTTGGTGCAATTGGCCTGGCAGGACGAGGGCGGCCATGACGAAGTGCTTCTTGATCCGCTGGCCGAGGGGCTGTCGCTGGAGCCACTGTACGATCTGTTCCGCGACGAAGGTGTGGTCAAAGTGTTTCACGCCGCCCGGCAAGACCTTGAAATATTTTGGGTTGATGCGCAGCTGATCCCCAGCCCGCTGTTTGACACGCAGGTTGCGGCGATGGTCTGCGGCTTTGGCGATCAGGCCGGGTACGAGACGCTGGTGCGCAAGATTTGCAAGGCGGGGGTCGATAAATCGAGCCGCTTTACCGACTGGTCACGCCGTCCGCTGACGGATGCGCAAAAGACCTATGCCGTGGGCGATGTTACCTATCTGCGTGATGTCTACGAATATCTATCGGACCGGCTGCGCAGCTCCGGGCGCCAGAAATGGGTCAACGAGGAAATGGCGGTTCTGAACGATCCCGCGACCTATCAAACTGATCCGGAGACGGCTTGGGAGCGGGTGAAAACGCGCACAAATTCTGGCCGGTTCCTGAGCATTGTGCGTGAGCTGGCGCGATTCCGCGAAATCTATGCGCAGGAACGTGACGTACCGCGCAGCCGTGTGTTCAAGGACGACGCGCTGGTCGAAGTTGCCAGCGCCAAGCCCGCGACCGAGGCGGACCTTGGCCGGATGCGCCTGCTGCTGCGTGAAGCGCGGCGCGGTGACATTGCCGAAGGGATCCTTAAGGCGGTCAAGGAAGGGTTGGCCACGCCGAACGAAAAGCTGCCCAAGCCGGACCTGAGCCGCGAAAAACTGCAGGTGAACCCGGCGATCGCCGACATGCTTCGCGTGTTGCTGAAGGCGAAATCTGACGAAGAAGACGTAGCGCAAAAGCTGATCGCCTCTTCCGCCGATCTGGATATGCTGGCCGCTGGGCAGCGCGATATTCCCGCGCTGAAAGGCTGGCGCAACGAGGTGTTCGGCCGTGATGCGCTGCTGCTAACGCAGGGCAAGGTCGCGCTTGCGGTGGACGGTCAGCGTGTTGTGACGGTGCCGCGCTAGGGTCAATAGCCGGACCTTTGGGTCCGGCCACCCTCGTTATTTCACAAGACAGGAGACGCGACATGGCGACTGAAGCCTTTGAAGATATTGTGGAAACCTTTGATTTTCTGGACGACTGGGAAGACCGCTATCGCCATGTCATCGACATGGGAAAGGCGATGCCCGCGCTGGACGATGCGCTGAAGGTGCCCGCGACCAAGGTGGACGGCTGTTCTAGCCAAGTCTGGCTGGTGCCGCTGCCAGACGGCGGGCAGTTCCATTTTCGCGGCGACAGCGACGCGATGATCGTGCGTGGGCTGGTGGCGATTCTGACGACGCTTTATGACGGAGTCCCAATGGCGCAGGTCGGCCAAATCGACGCCGCGGCGGAATTGGGGCGACTGGGGCTGACGGATCACCTTTCTGCGCAGCGGTCCAACGGGTTGCGCGCCATGGTCGAGCGTATTCGCCTGGTCGCTGCGGCGGGTTGATCGCGGGCTCTGTTCCGATTTTTCGACGGAAGATCGGAAGCGGGGCGCTGCCGTCGCTGGCTGGTTCTTGAACCAGTGGCGTACCAACCGGCGACCCCGGGACATTTTTGACGAGGCTAAGAGTCTAGGCGTTCGCAAGAGCTGATGTGAGATCGCCGTAGCCGGTGCGACGGTGGATGAAGGTCAGGCCCATACGCTTTGCGATGCCTTCGGCCTTGGCAGTCAGTGCCGCGTCTTCGGTCTGGGCCAGATAGACTAGCGCCTTGTAGTTGCCAAAGTAGGTGTCACGCAACTCTGGGTGCCGATCAAGGCCGAGGGGGTGCCAGACGAAGGCGTCAAACTGGCGCGCCAGAAAGTCTGTCAAGTAAAAGGCTGTCATTTCCTCTGCCTGCGCGAAAGCCTCGTTTCCGGTAAAAAAGCTGTAGCAATGCGGGCCGGCGATCATCTCGATCCCCATTTCAGCGCATGCGGCCTGAAGCTGGCCGCCGGTGCCGCAATCGGCATAGACGACAAAAATCCGCTGGTAACTTCCTTGGTGCGCAAGTACGGCGGCGCGGATTGCGGGGATGATGCGTTCGGGGTGGTTGTGATAAATCGCGGGCAGGCATTGCAGGTCGAGATGCTCCCAGCCGTTAGACGCCCGCAGTGCCAGGATCTCGTGCGCGAGCGCGCCGCAGGCCAAAAGCAACACGCGGCCGTTACCGGCCGGTTTCAATCCGCTTCCGGTCAGTTGACTGTCAAGATCGTTCACGGCGTAATCGAAGTCACTGGACCCGTCGAATCAAAACCGTAAGGACCAGCACCACGGTGCCGATGGCTGGCAAGAGTGCCAGCGCGCCAGAGATCTGGGCAAGCCAAATGGTCAGAGCAGCAAGGCAAATGACGGTCGCGATCAACAGCAGAAATGGTCCAGTGCGCATAGTGGTGTCCTCCCCTATACCTAACAGGTCTAGGAAGAATTCTGTTACGTCCAGTCAAAACCGCGTCATTCCCAAAGCAGATTAACCTGCGCTGGCACGATTATGTTTACGGGCCATCCAGGTCTTGGCCGTTTCGACCGCAACGGCCGCGTCGCGGCAATAGGCGTCCGCGCCGATGGCCTTGCTGAATTCCTCGTTCAGGGGCGCGCCGCCGACCAGAACGATGTAATCCTCGCGCATGCCCTTTTCGATCAGGGTGTCGATCACGACCTTCATATAAGGCATCGTGGTCGTCAGCAGGGCGGACATACCAAGGATGTCAGCCTTTTCAGCAATTAGCGCTTCGATATATCCATCCACGGCGTTGTTGATTCCAAGGTCTACGACTTCAAAGCCTGCGCCTTCCATCATCATGCCGACAAGGTTTTTGCCGATGTCGTGGATGTCACCCTTTACCGTGCCGATGACCATCTTGCCGATGGTAGGAGCACCAGTTTCGGCCAACAGCGGCTTTAGGATGGCCATGCCGCCCTTCATCGCGTTGGCGGCCAGCAGCACCTCTGGCACGAACAGTATCCCGTCGCGGAAGTCGGCCCCTACGATGGTCATGCCGCCTACTAGCGCCTCTGTCAGCACGCGGTATGGTTCCCACCCGCGACCGATCAGAATGTTTACGCCTTCCGCGATTTCTTCTTTCATACCGTCGTACAAGTCGTCGAACATCTGAGCGACAAGGTCTTCGTCGTTCAGGTCTGCGAGGATGATTTCGTCGTCGTCCGACATTGGGTGATCCTTATGGCACAGCTTTGATCTGGTTGTAGTTTCGTCATGCGCCTTTGCCCAGAGCGACACGCGATGAATTGCGACATTCGCGCGAATGAGACCGACCTGCCCTTGCGAGAGTTCGCTTTTTGTTCTGTTTTTTGGCGTGAAATATAAACTGCGGCCCAAATTTCGCACGCTCGGACGGGCGGCGGTGGATAATCCCAATGTGAGGTATGAAAAGCTTACGCGCGAGGGAGTGGATGACGGCTGGGCATGGGACGATGATCTGCGCAGTTCTGCGCACGCAGGTAACCGACGAGGTGCCGCGCAAGGTGATCACGCGCAACAGTTCGCCTGATTTGTCGTTTGATCGGTCGATCAATCCCTATCGTGGGGGGTGAGCATGGGTGCATTTATTGCTACGCCCGGCCCAGTCATGCCTATTTGGGGCTGTCGCCGGGACTCGATTTTGAAACCCAGCTGATTGCGCGGCCGCAAGCGCCTGATGTGCTGCGGCGCGAATTGCGGGCGAAAGGCTATTTGCCGCAGACTATCGCAATCGGTACCAATACCAACCCTTACCAACCGATCGAGCGGGACCGAAAACTTTTGCGCGGGCTTTTGCAGGTGTTGTCAGAGTTCGATCATTCGGTCGCGATCATCACCAAGGGCGCGTTAATTACCCGCGATATCGACATTTTGGGCCCGATGGCGGCCAAGGGCCTGGTGCGGGTCGGGATCTCTATCACGACGCTCGATCCCGCGACGTCCCGCGTGATGGAGCCGCGAGTGCCCTTACCGGCGGTGCGGCTGCGGGCGATCCGGGAGTTGACGGATGCGGTAATCGACGTGCGCGTCATGGTGTCACCCGTTTTGCCGGCGGTGACGGATCATGAGCTGGAGGTAATTCTACAAGCGGCCGCGCAGGCGGGGGCGAAGGCTGCGTCTTCTATCGTGCTACGCTTGCCGCGTGAGGTGTCGGGGCTGTTCCGCAACTAGCTGGAGGCGACCTTTCCGGATCGTGCCGAGCGGATCATGGGGCGGGTCAGGGAGCTGCACGGCGGGTTGGACTGTGACCCAGCCTTTGGCACGCGGATGACCGGGCAGGGCGAATGGGCGCGGTTTCTGCGGCAGCGGTTCAATCTGGCGTCGCGGCGGCTCGGGCTGGATTGTACATTAGCACCGCTGCGCACAGATCTGTTTGCCGTTCCGCCGCAGGCCGGCGATCAGATGGACATGTTTTGAAGGGGCTACCGCCAGATGCCTCCTGAGGTAGTTTGTTTAGTAAAATGAAGCGGATCGACCGCTTTTTTAGATACGACGCTTGCCGCGGCGGGCCGCGCGGACTGGGCCGTTGCCGTCAGTGCCATCAGATTCCGAAGAGAAGGTGCCGAGCGCTGCGGTGATGTCGTCCAGCGTCGGACGATCGCCTTTTGGCCGTGTTTCCAACGCTTCGCGCATGGCGCGCAGATGGTCCGGCGTGGTGCCGCAGCAGCCTCCGATGATCTTTGCGCCGCAGTTGCGGGCAAGTTCGGCATAATCGGCCATCAGTTTTGGTGTACCATCATAGTGGATGTGGCCATCATGGTATTTCGGAATGCCCGCGTTGCCCTTGGAAATCAGCGGCAGATCGGGTTCGGCATCCGTCATGCCAAGGATGGTGCGAAGAAGGTCGGACGCGCCGGTGCCGCAGTTTGCGCCAAAGCCCAGCGGTTTGTAGTCGAGCTTGCCGACGGACTTTACCATGTCGCGCGAGGTGACGCCCATCATGGTGCGTCCGGCGGTGTCGAAGGACATCGTGCCGCACCATGGCATATCGGCCAGTTTAAACGCCTCAGCGGCGGCGGCGTATTCTTCGAATGCCGAAATAGTTTCGACCCAGAGGACATCTGCGCCGCCAGCCTTGAGGCCTTCGGCCTGTTCGTGAAACATTTCGACCGCGATTTCGTGCGTGAGGGTTCCCATCGGGGCCATGATGTCGCCGGTCGGGCCTACAGAGCCGGCAACGATGACGGTGCGGCCGGATTTGTCGGCGACTTCGCGGCCGATTTCAGCGGCGGCTTTGTTCAACTCTATCACGCGGCCCTGCGCGCCATGCAGTTTCAAGCGCGAGGCGTTGCCACCAAAGGTGTTGGTAAGGAACAGGTCAGAGCCCGCATCAACGGCACCCTGATACAGTTTGGCGATGCGATCAGGATGATCGACGTTCCACATCTCTGGCGCGTCGCCGGAAGATAGTCCCATATTGAACAGGTTGGTCCCTGTTGCGCCATCGGCGAGGATCCAGTCGCGCGCGGCGAGAAGTTGGGAGAATGCGTTTGTCATGGGTGACCTCGGTCTGTGGCGTGGGTCCGGAGCGGACGTTTGTGTATTACGTCGCATGAAGTGCGGGAAAACACAATTGCCAGGCCCAGTTTGTCAGCCGGGCATGGGGCCGCGGTAGGGACCACAGAACCGCAGCGGCCGTCCACAAAAAACGCTAGGGGTCTGGGGCCGCGTGATACAGCGGGGACCATTGGGGATCAAAGCTGCGCTTGAACCGGTGCAGCCCGCCAAAGTGGCACCCAAGCCATCCGAAGCGGCCGGTTTGGGCAATAGTCGCGGCGAGGTTGGCCCGGGATACGCCAGCTTTGGCGGCATCATCAAAGGCCGCGACCATGGCATCCTGAACCGCCCTGGCGCAGCGTGCCATCGTGGCGGATAAGATCGAGGCACCAATCGGAAGTCCCTGTTTGAAAGCTGACGAAGCCGTGCAGCCTGGCATTATCAAAGATGCCATAGAGCATCTGACCTCACAGATGCGGAAACGCAAACCGGCCCATGAAAAAGCCGGGCTCGCCGCCTTGGGATTTCGCCCAAGCCTTCGCTACGCGCGTGACATCAGCCGTCATATCTTTTGACGTGATAAGCTGGATCCGAATGCCATCCGTCTGTGCCTGACGTAATTTACGCCGCCGGGCTGGTGCGCGATGGCCCCGCGGTCGTACAAGTGCATGGGTCAGTCCAAGCTATAGTTGCGATGCGCATGATGGGACAGCCTTGCGCGCTCAGCCGGGCGGCGCTGCAGGCGCTGCATTTGTAGCGGGCAGCCAATCGCAATGCACGTGGGACCGTCTTGACCGGATAGCCAATGAGGACGTGAGCAACGAGTGTGTGGCCGACCAGCGCGGCACCGTTCGTATCGCGCCAGATCGTCGCACCCTGATCCGACGACGCCCATATTGCGGATGTATTAAGGCGAAGCTGCTGTCGCAATCCATCGCTGCCGGGCAGGGCGCGGGGTCTCCAATATGCAACGCCTCCGCACAGCGCTGGCAGCACGAAATAGACCAGACGAAAAGCCAGAAACGCAGGCAGCATGGCGGCAACAGGGGCGGGTAGAAAAACAAGGACGATCAGATCAAAGGCCCCGAGGGCCATAGGAACAGGACTTGCCAGACCCGCGCCGAAGGCCAACAGAAAGACAGCCAAAACCAGAACCAGAACCAGCGGCAGGTCTGGCGGCGCGAGCAAGGCAATGACAAGTCCGGCGCACAACAGGTCGGCCTTGGTGCAGCCCAGCACGGACAGCAACAAGCGCCGCTGAGTCCAGATCTTGCGGCCATAGCGCTGCAGCGCCAGCTCCGCAGCGGCAATGAGGCTGGTCGCACCGACGCATTGTCCGATCGCGATCGCGATCCGGCCTGTGCGCCTTCCGATGTAATCCTGTGTGTTCAGGCGAAGATTCACAAGCCACAGTTGTTCAAGGCGGCCCATGGCCAAAAAACTGGCCGCTGTCAGCCCAAGGGCCAAACACCAGAGCCAAGTCGGGATATCCGTCAGCCCATGCCATGCGGCAGACAGGGTATCCTGCGGTAATAATCCGAACGCCTAAACTGCAATAGCGCACCCCACTGTCGGGATGAGTAACTTTAGAGTCCGTTCATGTATAAACGATGATCCATCCTGCAAGAAAGCCCCCTGACAATGATGCAGGAGGCTTAGGGAGCTGGGCGTATGATCGAAAAAGGATGCGCGTTTGGCGCAGCGATCCCGGTCCTAGCAGGTCAACTTAGACTTCGTCGATCAGCTGCGCTTTGGCGGCAATCATCAGTTCTTCCATCTTGGCGCGCAGGTCGGCTTCGATGACCTTGTCGCCAAGATCGCCGTGCACCTTGCGAAAGACATCCTCGTCGCCGGCTTCCTCAAAGTCGGACTTGATCACCTCTTTGGCATAGGCCTGCGCTTCGTCGCCAGACTTACCCAACAGGTCTGCCGCCCACAGGCCCAGCAGTTTGTTGCGGCGGGCTTCGGCCTTAAACTGCATTTCTGCGTCATGGGCGAATTTGTTTTCAAAGGCGTTTTCGCGGTCTTTCATGCTTGTCATGGGGCAAAATCCTGTCTGCGTGTTCCGTTAGGAAAACTATGGGGGCCGCGCGACTTGCCCGCAAGGGGGGCATGGCGTATGAGGTGCAGAGCGGCGGCCTGCCAACGGGGCCGCCCCCAGACGTGAGGCATTTCATGGCACGCCGCAAACTAATATACGAAGGCAAGGCAAAGATCCTTTATGAGGGTCCAGAGCCGGGCACCTACGTCCAGTATTTCAAGGACGATGCGACCGCCGGCAACGGCGCCAAGAAGGAAGTGATCGAAGGTAAGGGCGTGTTGAACAACCGCCTGTCGGAGTACTTCATGGTCGGTCTTGGAAATATTGGCATCCCGACGCACTTTATCCGCCGTCTAAACATGCGCGAGCAGTTGATCCGCCAGGTCGAGATTATTCCGCTGGAAGTCATCGTGCGCAACTTCGCCGCAGGGTCCATGGCCAAGCGTCTGGGCATGGAAGAGGGCGCTGCCCTGCCGCGCCCGATTGTCGAGTTTTCTTACAAGGACGACAAGCTGGGTGACCCGCTGGTCCCCGAGGAATATATCATAGCATTTGGCTGGGCGAGCCAGCAGGATATGGACGACATCGTGTCCATGGCCTTGCGGGTGAACGATTTCATGTCGGGCGTCATGTACGGTGTCGGCATCAAGCTGATCGACTTCAAGATCGAGATCGGCCGCGTCTGGGACAACGATTTCCCCCGCCTTGTGGTGGCCGACGAAATCAGCCCCGACTGCTGCCGTCTGTGGGACGTCGAAACTGGCCAAAAGCTGGACAAGGACGTGTTCCGCCAAGACCTTGGCAACCTTGCCGACGCTTATACAGAGGTCGCGCGCCGCTTGGGCGTGCTGCCCAGCAATGTGACCCACCGGCCCAAGCCGACCTTGATTAACTGAGGGATACCAACATCATGAAAGCTAATGTTCATGTGATGCTGAAAGATGGCGTGCTGGACCCGCAGGGCGAAGCCGTGCGTCACGCGCTGGGCGCGATGGGCTTTGAGGGCGTAAACGGCGTCCGTCAGGGCAAGGTGATCGCACTGAATCTGGCCGATGGCACGACCGAGGCCAAGATCAAGGAAATGTGCGAAGCACTTCTGGCCAATACGGTTATCGAATCCTATCGGATCGAACTACTGTAATGCGAATTGGGGGAGGCGTGGTAATGTGCGTGCCTGCCCCGATGCAGACCGCCGATGGGACCGGGCCACAGCGCCTGATCCTCCGGGAACATCTACTTACCATTCTGCAGGAGTTGCACGCATGAAGGCTGCCGTCCTTGTTTTCCCCGGATCGAACTGTGACCGCGACATGGCTGTGGCCTTGCGTAGGGTCGGGGCCGATGTGACGATGGTCTGGCACAAGGACGCCGAGATCGGCGATGTCGATCTGGTCGCCGTGCCGGGCGGATTTTCCTTTGGCGACTATCTGCGATGCGGCGCGATTGCCGCCAATTCGCCAGTGTCTCAGGCGCTGAAGCGGCATGTGAAACGTGGCGGTTATGCGCTGGGGGTATGCAACGGCTTTCAGGTGCTGACCGAAACCGGCCTGCTGCCCGGTGCGCTCATGCGCAATGCGGCGCTGAAATTTGTATGCAAATCTGTGGCGTTGAACGTGGCGACTTCGAACAGCGCGTTTTCCAGCGGTTATGCCTCTGGCGCGACGATCACGCTGCCGGTGGCGCACCATGACGGCAACTATACCGCGGATGATGCGGTACTGGACATGCTACGCGATCAGGACCGCATTGCATTAACCTATGCCGACAACTTCAACGGCAGCCGTAATGCCATCGCCGGAGTGCTTAGCGAGAATCGCCGTGTGCTGGGGATGATGCCGCACCCCGAACGTGCGGTTGATGCAGCGACGGGCAATACCGATGGTCTGGCGCTATTTCGCGGGCTTGTGCAGCAACTCGCCGACGCGTGATCACTGGCTTGCTGGGCGGTGACGCCGCGCCTATCTAGAAAGGATGAGCCACGCGGACACCACCACGGACACAGCCACGCTGAGGCAGGGCAGCTGGCTTTTGCGGCTAAGTGTCATCGTCGTCTGTCTGCTTGGTATAGCGACGATCTATACCACCAATCTTCTACTGACCCAGCGCTTCACTGAAACGACCCGCAATCGGGCCGAAGTCCGCCTGACGTTCTACGTCGCCAACCTGATGAGCGAGCTGCAGCGCAATTCCATCGTGCCGCAACTGCTGGCGCGTGATCCCGACCTGATCAACGCGCTGTCAGAGAGTAATTATGCCCTGTCGACCCAGCGGCTGCTGTCATTTGTCGATGAAATCGGTGCCGCGTCGCTGATGCTGCTGGACCGGGACGGGCGCGCCGTGGCTGCGACCGACAGAAACCGGCTGGGCGAGCAGCACCGCTCAGACGCCTCTTTTGTGAACGCGCTGCGCAGCAATGCGACGGTCTTTACCCTAAGCGAGGCACCGCAGGGCGGCTATCGCTTTGTCTATTCCCGGCGGATCGATCAGAATGGATCGACAATGGGCGTCATTCAGGTGGCCGTCGATCTGGCCAAGCTGGAACGCAGCTGGGCGAGCGTATCTGACGCCGTTTATGTAACGGACAGCACAGGCAATATCATCCTGACCACCGAACAGCGCTGGCGCGGCTTGGACGAGGCAGAGGCCCTGCTCCGCCAGACCCCGCCGACCGCGATCGAGGTCGCTCTGCGCGCCACGCAGGACTGGGCCGCACTGCCGATTGACGCCTATCTGCGCGGTGAAGCGGTGCTGCGCCGCGAGGCGCGCGTGCCGTTCCAAGGCTGGCGCATGGTCAGCTATACCGCCTATTCGTCGGTGCGCGAACGGGTGAACGGTGTGTTGGCGCTGGAGGTCATGGGGTTTGCCATCTTCCTTGCAATGATGTTCTGGTTCGCATCCCGCAAGGCGACGAACCGGGTAGCTGTCTCCGAACGCGAATCCGCAGAACTGCGTTCGCTGAACGCCGCCCTGCAACGCGAAATCGCGGCCCGTAAAAAGGTCGAGCGCAACCTTGAGGTCGCCGAACAAACCATGGCGCAGACCTCGAAGCTCGCCGCTTTGGGCGAGATGTCAGCCGCCGTCAGCCACGAGTTAAACCAGCCACTGGCCGCGATGAAGACCTATCTGGCGGGCGCGCGGCTGCTGCTTCAGCGCAAGCGGCCAGAGGAAACCTTGTCGTCATTTCAACGTATTGACGACCTGATCGACCGGATGGGTGCGATCACACGGCAGTTGAAATCTTATGCCCGCAAAGGCTCTGACGCCTTTGAAGAAGTGGACACCCGCGCCGCTGTGTCGTCTGCGCTGTCGATGATGGAACCACAGCTGAAAAACCGCTATGTTGAGATCAGCCGCACCCTACCGGGTGAGCCTGCGATGATCTTTGGCGACCGGCTGCGACTGGAGCAGGTCATCATCAACCTGCTGCGCAATGCCATCGACGCCACTAAAACCGTGGCCGATCCCCGGATCGATGTTATTCTGGCCTTGGGAGAGACGGTGACATTGACGGTACGCGACAATGGCAGCGGGATTGACGACCTCGATTCCCTGTTCGAGCCGTTTTACACAACCAAACAGCCCGGCGACGGCGTGGGACTTGGCCTTGCGATTTCGTCGGGCATCGTGAACGATCTGGGCGGACGTATGACCGCGCGGAATGGGGCAGGCGGCGGTGCCGTATTCGAGGTGCAGCTGCCCCGCCTCAAGACAGCGGCAAAAGCTGCGGAATAAGGATCATATCCATGAGCAAAGCCATGAAAATCGCAATCGTGGACGACGAAAAGGACATGCGGCAGTCGATCAGCCAATGGCTGGCCTTGTCGGGATTCGAAACCGAAACCTATGCCAGCGCCGAAGAAGCCCTGCGCTGCGTCGGTGCCGATTTCCCCGGCATCGTTGTCAGCGATGTAAAAATGCCCGGCATGGACGGGATGCAATTCCTGAAAAAGCTGCGCGGTATCGATTCGGCGCTGCCCATGATCATGATCACCGGCCACGGCGACGTGCCGATGGCGGTCGAAGCGATGCGCGTCGGTGCGTTTGATTTTCTCGAAAAGCCCTTCAACCCGGACCGCATGACGGAACTCGCGAAAAAGGCCTGCAACGCGCGGCGCCTGACGTTGGACAACCGTGCGCTGCGCAAGGAGTTGTCCGACGGATCAGCGCTGATAATGAAATTGATGGGCCAGTCGGCCGCGATGGAGCGTCTGAAAGAAGACATCCTTGATCTGGGGCAGGCCGATGGGCACGTGCTGATCGAGGGCGAGACTGGGACCGGCAAGACGCTCGTGGCACATGCGCTGCACGCCGTAGGTGCCCGCGCGACCAAGAAATTCACCCTGATCGCCTGCGCCGCCTTTGACGAGGCGACCCTAACCCGCCGCCTGTTCGGCCCGGCAGGAGAGGAAGAGCCGATCCCCGCGATCGAAGAGGCGCGCGGCGGCACATTGGTTCTGGAGGATATCGAAAGCCTGTCCCAGACCTTGCAGGCTCGTCTGCTGACCGCGATCAACGATCAGGGCACGCCAGCGGAAACGCGCATCGTCGCGATCTGTAACCTGCAGGAACAAGACAAGACCTGCGAATCCGTGCTGCGCCCTGATTTGTACTATCGTATCAGCGCCTTGCGCATAGTTGTTCCACCACTGCGTCAACGCGGCGAAGACATCCTGACGCTGTTCACCCGCCTGTCCTATCAGTTCGCCGAAGAATATGGCTGCGACGCGCCCGAAGTCTCCGCGCAAGAGGCCGCCCAGCTGTTGCAGGCCCCGTGGCCCGGCAACATCCGGCAACTGATCAATGTGGCCGAACGCGCTGTGTTGCAGAACCGTCGCGGCACAGGCTCTATCGCGTCACTTTTGATGGCTGACAGCGACGAAAGCCGCCCAGCGATGACGACCGAAGGCAAGCCGTTGAAAGAGTTCGTCGAAGCCTTTGAGCGGATGTTGATAGACAACACAATGCGCCGTCACAAGGGCAGCATCACCGCCGTGATGGAAGAGCTGTGCCTGCCGCGCCGTACCCTGAATGAAAAGATGGCGAAGTATACACTCAGCCGGTCCGATTACCTGTAGGCTGGGCGCAACTGCATCCAAGGACTCCCACCATGCCCTGATTGCCTCAATGCTTTTTGCCCTTGGGGCGTGCGACAGTGCGTATACTGGCCCTATCAGCAGCGATCCGGTGGAAACCTACGCCTTTGGCGCGGTGACCAACGTTCCGTCAGCTGCGCGCAGCTTTGCCGGGGTCACGGCTGCGGATGCGACCATCGTGCAGGACACAAACGGCATCTGCGATGCCTATTTGGCGATCGCGGGCGTGCTACCGGGCACCGACTTTGGCATCGCGCCCACAACCGGGTCGGCGGTGCTGAGCGGCAGCTATCAGGTGGTACAGGTCTCGGGGGCCAACGCGACCACGGACCCTGACACCTAGACCACGAACCACCACGAAGGCACGCTTTCCGCACCGCTTTATTTTGCTGCAGGCACCATGTCAGGCACGTCGGATGACGGCGCGCTGGTCTTGTCTGCGGACACACATGCTGGCTTTGCCAGCGGCTCTATCGGGGACGCGACATTCGACGGCACGGCAGGCACATTTGACTGGCTGGACGGCCCGGACGGTGCCGTCGCCGTCATGGACGGGCAGGACTCCACATCATTATTTGCAGGCGGATTCGCCATCGCGCAATAAGCTGGCCATGCACTTTGTGATTGTCTTATGACGGTTTTACCCTCTATGTAGGTAATACGGGCGGTTGGCATGACGATATGCGCAAAATCCCGGTGAGATTCTCTGGACCAGTTTGACACGGCACAGCCGGTGGGCAGGTTCAGCTAACAATGATCGGAAACGGTCAAAAGAACGCCCAAGGTTAACATGTGCATCATTGTGACCGGGCATTAAACAGGCCCGCGTAAGCGGGTCAGACAAGGACCGCGATGCGAGGCGCGCAGAACAGTGACCAACAGACAGACGCCCCAAGGGGCAATGTCGTGGCCTGCGCACCCATCGCCTTAATCAGACATGACCGCCGCACGATCGCACCCCCTGGGTCCGATTTGCCGCGTCATGCGAATGGACAATATGAAGAAAATGCTAATAGACGCCACCCACGCGGAAGAAACCCGCGTTGTTGTGGTCGACGGGAATAAAGTCGAGGAATTTGATTTTGAGAGCCAGTTCAAGCGTCAGCTTGCTGGGAATATCTATCTAGCCAAAGTCACGCGGGTCGAACCGTCGTTGCAGGCCGCTTTCGTCGATTACGGCGGCAACCGTCACGGCTTCCTCGCGTTCTCGGAAATTCACCCCGATTATTACCAGATTCCGGTCGCTGACCGTCTGGCACTGATCGCTGAAGAAAAAGCCTATGCCGCAAGCCAAAAGGCTGAGGACGACGCTGACGATTCGGCTGACGAGGCTGACGCCGCCGGCAACGACGAGGGCACTAAGCCCCGAGTCCGCCGCACCCGCCGTAGCCGCGGCCGTGCCGCAGCAACCACAACCGATGATGCCACCGCAACACGCGACGTGGCTGGCATGGAAACCATCGATCTGGATGACCCAGAAGAAGGCTCCAGCCCGATGGAGCTGGTCGGCGAGACGCCGGTCGACACGCCCGCCAGCGACGAAGTGCAGGACGACGACGATCAGTCCGATGCCGTAAACGGCAGCGATGATCCGCAGGACGAGATTGAACAAGTCGACAGCGCCGATGACAGCGACGATGTACGCCCCGTGCGCAAGCCGCGCCCCAAGCGTTACAAGATCCAAGAAGTCGTCAAAGTTCGCCAGATCATGCTGGTGCAGGTCGTCAAAGAAGAGCGCGGCAATAAAGGCGCTGCGCTGACAACATACCTTTCGCTGGCTGGCCGTTACTGCGTCCTGATGCCCAACACCGCACGCGGTGGCGGCATTTCACGCAAGATCACCAACGTTGCCGACCGCAAGAAGCTGAAGGAAATCGCAGGAGAGATGCTGGTGCCCGAAGGTGCCGGTCTGATCATCCGAACCGCAGGCAGCCAGCGCACCCGCAACGAGATCAAGCGCGACTATGAATATCTGCAGCGCATGTGGGAAACCATCCGCGAGCTGACGCTGAAATCCATCGCCCCCGCGAAAATCTATGAAGAGGGCGACCTAATCAAGCGGACGATCCGCGATCTTTATTCCAAAGAGATCGACGAAGTCATCGTCGCTGGCGCAGAAGGCTATCGCAACGCGAAAGACTTCATGCGGATGATCATGCCGTCCCACGCCAAGTACGTGAAGCAATACGCTGAACAGATGCCGTTGTTCGCGCGCTATCAGGTCGAAGGTTACCTGTCGGGTATGTTTAACCCGACCGTGCAGCTGCCCTCTGGCGGTTACATCGTGATCGGTGTGACCGAAGCGCTGGTTGCTGTCGACGTAAACTCTGGCCGGGCGACTAAAGAAGGCTCGATCGAGCAGACCGCGCTGAAGACCAACCTTGAGGCCGCCGACGAGGTTGCCCGTCAGGCGCGTCTGCGCGACCTGGCCGGTTTGATCGTCATCGACTTCATCGACATGGACGAGCGCCGTAATAACGTCGCGGTCGAAAAGAGATTCAAGGACGCGCTGAAAACCGACCGTGCACGTATTCAGGTGGGCCGGATTTCAGGCTTTGGCCTGCTGGAAATGTCCCGCCAGCGTCTGCGCCCTGGTATGCTGGAAGCAACAACGCAGCCTTGCGCCCATTGCCACGGCACTGGCCTTCTGCGGTCCGACGACAACGTCGTGTTGAACATCCTGCGCCAGGTCGAAGAAGAGGGTGTTCGGGGCCGGTCCAAAGAAGTCTTAGTCCGTGCGCCTGTGTCCATCGCCAACGCATTAATGAACGGCAAGCGTGAAAACGTCGCCGGGATCGAGGCGCGTTATGGGATGTCCGTACGCGTCGAATGTGACCTGACGCTGGTCTCGCCCGACTTTGCCATCGACAAGCTCAAGACCGCCACGCGGGTCGTGCCCGAGGCCATCCCCTTTGTCGCGCCGGAAATGGACACCAAGGATATGGCCGACGAGCATGTCTTTGACGAGGTCGAAGAAGAAGAATTCGTAGTCGTAGCAGAGGCGGAGTCCGCACCTTCGCGGCAGACCGGCGAGCATTCGGCCGCCAGCGAAGACGATGCAGACGACCAGCCCCGTAAAAAGCGGCGTCGGCGTCGGCGGCGCAAGGCCGGCCAGAACGGCGAGAACGCTGAAAACACCGATCAGAATGGTGCAGACGTGTCCGATCAGGACGATGATGCAGAGTCTGATGTCGACGCGGCCGAGGACGCTCCGGCCGATCAGGCCGCAACCAGCGCCGACGCCGCAACAACCGACGCGCCCGCTGAAAAGCCCAAGCGCACCCGGTCGCGCAGCCGTAAGCCCAAGGCTGATGCTATCGTAGCAGACGCCGATGCACCCGCCGCTGACGTCGTGGCCGACGCGCCTGCCACTGAAGGTGAAGCAGAAGCAGAAGCTGCGCCAAAACGGAATCGTAGCCGCCGCAAGCCCAAAGCAGAGGCCGTTGAAGGCGCTGACGCCGATTCCGAAACGGCCACTACGGTTGTTGCGGAAAAGCCGAAGCCCGCACGCCGCAGCCGCGCCAGCAAGCCAAAGGCAGATGCGGCACCTGCCGTGGTCGATGCATCCTCTGATGTGCCGGTCGTGACGCCGGATGGTACTGCCGCAGAGGCCGCGCCAGTACCTGCTGTCTTTGTCGAAACCCCGGTACCTGTGGTCACCGTGCCAGAACCGTTGGCTGTAGCTGCGCCCGAAGTGAAGTCTGAACCGATCGCGGCCCCTGCGCCTGCGGCCGAGCCAGCACTCGCGCCGACACAGGACACAGCTGAGGCGGACGACAAACCGAAAAAGCGTGGTTGGTGGTCGCTGGGCCGCTAAAGCTTCACATCTCAGAACGCAAAAAAAGGCGGGCCGCAAGTCTCGCCTTTTTTCATGCCGTCATATGAGGTGCGAAAGGATCAGGCCTTGCGGATAAAATAGACCTGTACGTTACCCTCGTCCTGCGTGCCTGCCAGCGTATGCCCGGCCTCAAAGCAGTAATGCGGCACGTCGATGATCGCCGCAGGGTCCGTCGCGCGCATGCGCAGCACCTGGCCGCTGGCCAGCGTAGACAACCGCTTGCGGGCTTTAAGAACGGGAAGCGGGCACAGCAGCCCGGTGGTATCAAGTTCAGCATCATAATCCATGCCCTATCGCTAGGGCGGATATGTCATTTTGTAAACGCCCTCGTGACGCAAGGCGGCGTGACCTATCCGCCACGATGCTCTAAGCCTGTGGCAACACGCAAGCAGAGGTCCCATGTTCGAAAATATCGCCTTGATGGACGCGAGCCTTGTGCCCGCCATGGCTATCGCCTTGGTCGCCGGTTTGTTGTCGTTCCTTTCGCCCTGCGTCCTGCCCATCGTGCCGCCCTATCTGGCCTATATGGGCGGCGTGTCGGTGACGGAGCTGGACGAGACTGCCGCCGCCCGCCGCCGGGTCATGGTGGCCGCTTTCATGTTCGTGCTGGGGCTGTCCACGGTGTTTTTGCTGCTGGGCATGGCGTTTTCGACGCTGGGCCGGGCGTTGCTGCAATGGCAGGGCTGGTTCGTGCCAATTGCGGGCGTCGTCGTGATGATCTTTGGCGCGCATTTCATCGGCGTGTTCCGCATCGGCTTTCTGGACCGCGAAGCGCGCGTCGCCACCGGCGATAACGGCGGCAGCGCCTTTGGGGCCTATGTCCTTGGCCTTGCCTTCGCCTTTGGCTGGACGCCTTGCCTTGGCCCGATCCTTGGCACGATTCTTGGCCTTGCCGCGTCCGAAGGCGACGTCGGCCGTGGCACCATTCTGTTGGCGATGTATGCGCTGGGGCTGGGCCTGCCGTTCCTTGCGGTCGCCGCGTTCTTCCCGCGCCTCAAGGGGCCGATGGCATGGATGAAGCGTCACATGGCGCGGATCGAGCGCACCTCTGGTCTGCTGCTCTGGACCGTCGGTCTGATGATGGTCACAGGCCAATTCAGCGCCTTCAGCTTTTGGCTGTTGGAGCGGTTTCCTGCGCTGGGTGCGATCGGATAACGGCTTAATTTTTCCCGCAATGCCTGCTAAGTGGCGCGGATGAGCGAGCATCACGATCAGGACCGATAAGTGCGCCGCCGGCGGGTGTTTTACATCCCCGCTACGACCAAGTCCACTCACGCCGCTACCTCGAGCTGTACCGCACCGAAGGCACCGCGCAGGCGGCGATCAACCTATGACCTGCCCCTTATCCCCTAAGCCGCTCGGCAAGACCTATGTGTAGCTCCTGGCCGCCGCGATGGATGGGGCAGAGGTCAGCGCCGAGGTCGACGTGCTGGTCTAGTCCGGCATCGTGTTCGGCAGCATGTCCTATTCGATCCCCGCGACCTTTGGCCAGCTGATGCGTACCGCGTGGACCTATATCGCCAGCGGCACCCCGCGGCGGCAGATCAGGCTGCGAAAGGGGCCGGTGATCGCGGCCCTCTATCCTGTGGGGATGCTGCTACTGCAATTATTGGTGGCCGTACTGTTGGGCTGGCTGGCGGCGACGGTGCTAGCGTTGCTGCCTGTGCCCGGCGTGCTGGGCACCGTGGTGACGGTGTTGTCTTATGCTTTGTGGGCGGCCGTTTCGGTCACGATCATGCGCTGGTTTCAGTGCAAGGACAGCAAGTTCTTCGCCTATTATCTGATGCATGACTACTCCTATTCCGCCCGCTGGAACGGTGCCAACCCGCCCCCGAACGAAGAACGCATAGCGCAGTTTGCCGACCAGATCGCGGCGGCCTTGGGAACAGAAGTGGACGAAGTTCTAGTCGTCGGCCACTCCTTTGTCGCACACCTTGGCGCGTTGATCCTCGCCGATCTGCACCGCGCGGGCCGAGAGCCTGCGGACGGCCCGGCGCTGGCATTCTTGTCGTTGGGGTAAGTGGTGCCTATGGTGTCCTTCCTGCGCGGGGCAACCCGCCTGCGCCGCGACCTGCATGATCTGTCCCGCGTGGACATGCCGTGGGTCGACGTGACCGCACCGGGCGACGGCTGCGCCTTTGCCCTGTACGACCCGGTGGAGGTATCGGGCGTCGCGCCAAAGGACAAGTGATGGCCGCTGGTGATCTCTACTGCGTTCACGAAAACCTTTTCGCCGGAGTGCTGGCAGTTTTTCCGCCCTCATTTCCAGTATCTCTGCGCCTTTGATAGGCCCGGGGACTATGACTATTGCCGCATCACCGCGGGGCTGCTGACCCTGCGCAAACGCTATCGTGGCCGCGCACCGTCAGCCTCTCGTATCGACGTGCCCGCATCGAAGTATACGGACATGGCCCCGTAATCCCGGCAAAACCGCCTGCCCAGCCTGACAAAGTGTCACTGTTTCGCTACTTGCGGCTGTTCAAGGCGGACATCCTGTCGGCCAACCGGCGAATCTGTACTGCGCGTGGATGGCCGAGTTTCGCACGCCGTTTTTTTGCAGTTACATGGCGTACAATCCCGAACTGATCCTGATGGTGCTGAATGAGCGCCCCGATAATTTCCCTGAATCAGATCGCATAAGTGCAGGACTGCGCCCCTTGCTGGGCGAGTTGGTGTTTTTGACCAATAGCGATCTGTGGAAGCAGCAGCGACGCATCATCGACCCGGCCTTTGCGGGCGGGCGGCTGCGCGATGCCTTTCCGGCGATCAAGTCGGCTGGCGCGGCGGCTGGCGCGCGCATGGCCCAGCTCGCCGATGGCACCGCGCGGGATATTGAGCCTGAAACCAGCCACGCCGCCGCATACGTCATCTTTCGCACGTTGTTTTCCGTCCCAATCGAGGATCAGATCGCCCCCCTTGTGTTTGATGCCTACAAGACCCAACAACGCGCCCAGCCAATCCTGAACCTTGCCGCCTTAATCCCCGGTCTGCGCTGGATGCCGCGATTTTTCCGCCGCGACACACGGGCCACGGCGCGGCTGATCCGGGCGCTGAATCCCAACAAAACTGCCGCGCGGCTGTCGAAGATCGCAGATGGGACGGCACAAGACGATCTGGCGATCAAGATCATGACGACCGCTAATCCTGAAACAGGCGAGACGTCCGATGTGCCGCAGATGGTCGATCAGGTCGCGATCTTCTTTCTGGCTGGACATGAAGCCAGCGCCGCTGCCCTCGCTTGGACACTTTATCTGCTCGCGATGCACCGCGACTAGCAGGACCGTTTGGCGGCAGAGGCGCAGGGTTAGGACGGTGGATTAGCGGGCCTATCCACGCTTAAAGCCACGCACGACGTGTTCCGCGAAAGCCTGCGGGTGTATCAGCCGGTGCCGATGATGGTGCGCGAAACCACGCGGGCAGAGGTTTTTCGAAAGCGCTACGTCAAACCCGGCGTGCAGGTCGTGCTGTCGCAATGGCACCTGCACCGGCTTGAACGGATTTAGAAAAATCCTAATGAATTTGACCCCACTCGCTGGCAGACCGAGAACGGCAAGACCGGCCAGCGCACCGCTTATATGCTGTTTTTGGCGGTGCCGCGTGTTTACACCGGGGCCGGGTTTGCGATGATCGAATGGGTGGTTCTGCTGGCGCAGAAGCTCGCGGAATATCGCTTCGATCTGGTGCCAGAGCGCCCGGTGCCTGTTGCGCATCTAACAGCGTGCACGGAAAACGGGATTTGACTGCGGAACACACCGCGTTATTCGATGGCGCGGCTCTGCACGTCACGCAGCACATGCACCCGGATGGCAGAGGCGAGGCCGATATCGCCACGGTCTGCGTCGATCTGCGCGGCCAGCGCGTTGATCGTCAGCCCGTCGCGGTCCGCCATGGCGCGGAACGCCTGCCAAAACGCATCTTCGAGCGAGACAGAGGTCCGGTGCCCGCGCAGGGTCAAGGAGTGCTTGACTGGGCGTGCAGGCACCGCGCATCTCATTCGTCGAACTTGCCCTGATCCAGCGCCGTCCGCGCCTTGTCAGCGCGGGCGGCGTCCAGCATACGCTCTGCTTTGCTGCGGCCAAACTTGACCGCGTTTACGTCTGCTTCTGCCTTCTCAGCCGCCCTATCGCGGACCTTGCGCACCTTGTTCAGGTTGATCGGCGCGGCGTCGGTCATTTCGGCCCGATCATATCCTCGGGGCGCACGACCCGGTCAAAGGTTTCCGCATCGACGAAGCCGAGGGCGATTGCCTCTTCCTTGAGCGTGGTGCCGTTCTTATGCGCCGTTTTGGCGACCGTGGTGGCGTTGTCGTAGCCGATGGTCGGGGCCAATGCCGTGACCAGCATCAGGCTTTCGCGCATCAGCTTTTCGATCCGGACACGGTCTGCCTTGATGCCCACGACGCAGTTGTCGGTGAAGGCAATAGACGAATCGCCAAGCAATTGCATCGATTGCAGCACGTTATATGCCATCATCGGCTTCATCACGTTCAGCTCGAAATGGCCTTGGCTTCCGGCAAAACCGACGGCGGCATCGTTGCCCATGACATGGGCACAGACCTGCGTGATCGCCTCGACCTGAGTCGGGTTCACTTTGCCCGGCATGATAGACGAGCCGGGCTCGTTTTCCGGCAGGATCAGCTCGCCTAAGCCGCAGCGCGGGCCAGACCCGAGCATGCGGATGTCGCAAGCTATCTTATACAGCGACGAGGCCACGACCTTCAGCGCGCCAGAGATTTCGACCAGCCCGTCATGGGCGGCCAGCGCCTCGAACTTGTTGGGGGCGGTGACGAAGGGCAGGCCGGTGATGTCGGCGATTTCAGCCGCGACAGTCTCGCCCCAGCCCAGCGGTGTATTGAGGCCGGTGCCGACAGCTGTGCCGCCTTGCGCCAGTTCATAGATCGCGGGCAGGGCGGCCTTGATGCGGCGGATGCCCATGGCGACCTGATGAGTATAGCCGGAAAATTCCTGACCCAAAGTCAGCGGCGTCGCGTCCATCGTGTGCGTGCGGCCTATCTTGATTATATCGGCAAATTCTTCAACCTTGGCCTGTAGGGCTGCGTGCAGATGTTCTAGCCCGGGCAGCGTCACGTCGTGGGCGGTGCGCGCCACGGCGATATACATTGCAGTCGGGAAAGTGTCGTTGGACGACTGGCCCATGTTGCAATGATCGTTGGGGTGCACCGGATCCTTGGACCCGATGGTCCCGCCCAGCATTTCGATCGCGCGGTTCGAGATGACTTCGTTCGCGTTCATGTTCGACTGTGTGCCGGATCCTGTCTGCCACACGACCAGCGGGAAATGATCGTCCAGCTTGCCGGCAACAACCTCTTGCGCGGCAGCCACGATGGCGTTGCCGATCGTTGCGTCCAGTTTGCCGCGTGCCATGTTGGCGGTCGCGCAGGCCTGCTTGATCACGCCAAGGCCACGCACGATAGCGATGGGCTGCTTTTCCCAACCGATAGGAAAGTTTTGCAGGCTGCGCTGGGTTTGCGCACCCCAATAGCGGTCCGCTGGCACGTCAATAGGGCCGAAGCTGTCGGATTCGGAGCGTTGGTCGGTCATAGGTCTGTCCCGGCTGTTATTTTTAGGAAAGTGTCCGCTTATTTGCGGAATTGATCGAGGCTGACGACCTCGGCATCCTTGCGCGGTGCCGTATCTTCGTCCGGTTCGACCATCTCGTCCATGGGTGCCTCTTTATCGTCGTCATCATCGCCGTCTTCGGGCTGGGTTTCGAACCGCAGGCCAAATTCGACCGAGGGATCGACGAAGGTCTTGATGGCGTCATATGGGATGTAAAGCGGCTCTGGCGCGTTGCCAAAATTCAACGTGATCGAAAAGCCTTCGTCGGTGACTTCGAGGTTGTCGAACCAATGCTGGATCACGATGGTCATTTCGCCCGGATAGCGGTCGGACAGCCAATCAGCGATTTCGACATCCGGGTGCTCGGTATCAAAGGTGATGAAAAAGTGATGCGCGCCAGGCAGCTTCCCAGCCTTTTGAATGTCAGTCAACACGTTCTGGATCAGGCTTCGCATAGCGCGATGCATCAGGTTTCCATAGTCGATAGTGCGCGACATGCCGGGTCTTCCTTTGTACGTTCGGCGACACAATACCCAAATCTTGGCGGGATGAAAGGGTAGACGGTCAGCCGAAGACCTTTGCCAACTCTCGTAGGATCTTGGCACGGATCGCGCGCGGGTAATCGCGGTGGTGCCTTGCAGTCACGACAAAGCCGTCCCGGGTAATGACGTGGCGCGCATAGAAATTCGTGATGGCGAGGCCCATGGATTCGATGGCGATGGCATTGATCGTGATTCCGTCGCGTTGCGCCTGCTGACGCGCGACGGCCACATCACTGCCGATATTGGGCGTGCCGTCGCCGGAAATATCGATGACACGGCGGGCGCAGTCGGCGACGGGGCCGAAATTGGACAGGGAGAACAAAATCGCCTCGGCCGGGGCGGTGCCGGAAAGGATATAGGCGCGGGGCATCAGGCGGGCGGATTGCGACAGGGCGGCCACATCGCGGGAGGTGGCGATGCCGATCCAGGGCAGGGTAACGCTTTGCCGGTCGATGCCGGACCATTGCACGACGCTTATCGCACTATTGCCCGCCACCAGCGCGTCGATGATCGCAGGATCGGCCAGCGCATCCGCCAGACCGTCCACTTGCAGGCGGTATTCAGCATAATCAACAGAGTTCGACACGTCGATCGTCAACATCAGCGCCACGTCGCAGGCGCTGGCGGGCAGGGGCGGCAGCACGGCCAGACACAGCGCCAAACTGCCGCGCCAAACCATCACCCGGCGGGGGCTTCGATCATCACGAAACCGCCGATTTTGCCCTCCAGCGAGCCATGTTCGGCGCTGGCCGGCTTGATCATCGCCTGCATTAGCACGTCAACGGGCCTCCAGTAGGGGATGTACCATTCTTGATCAACTTCGAGGATCAGAACGGCGTCCTTGGCCGCGTCATAGGCACCGATAAGTGAAATATCTGGGCCGTCCCAGTCGCCGGTCACGACGCCTTGGTTAAAGTACAGCAGTAAGGCATAGTCGGCACTGGCCTCGTTCGCGGCCAGCATGGTGCCGACCTGTTCGGTCGGCTCTGGCGTGACTTCGGCAGTGTGTGATTCTGTGCCAGTCCGGTCCATGTGCATCGCGGTCAGGCCCAGCTTGGTGTAATCTACAAACTGCTGAAGTGTGACACCGTCGCCGCCGTCGGCAAATAGCTCAGACCATGTCGCGTCATCGGTCTCAACGAGCAGGACTTGCGGCGTCATGATCGTATCCTCGGCGTTTGGCGCAAGGCCGATCAGCCCGTTCTGCACGGCAGTTATCGTGGCAATGGAACATGCAGGTGTGGTAAACTTCCGTTTAACGAAAGGCGCGAAGGCCCAATAATCGGGCGCATCGTTCGTTCGTATATAGGCGTTGTCCGCCGTAATAGGCACCGCATTTGTCCCAAGCTTTGGCGCGGATTCTTGGGCAGTGAGCGGTGTGGCCACGTGGGCGGCAAGCAAAAATGACGGAAGAACCAGACGCATCGATTACCCTTTCACTGCAAACGGTTCAGTCAACAGGCTAGCCCTGAGGATCTCGCCACGGGAGAGATAAATCAGAAGGGGGTAGGTGCAGGTTTCTGTTGCCAGGTACCTGCGGACCCCGCCTACGGTCGCAAAACCGCAGGGCTTAAGTTTTCGATATTCCGCACAGCTTACGCTGCGAGGGCCATCGGTGCTTTGTTGTCATTTGCAACTAGCTTTTTTGTACCGATAACGGTGGTAACTCACCGAGCCAAAGCATAACCCCTTTAGACGTTCGTCGATCCTATTTCGTCCCCATCGCTGGCAAATGACCAGATTATTGGTGGAGACGCCGGGTACCGCCCCCGGGTCCGATCCGCTTATTACGAGCGCGTTTATGTCCATAGTCCCTAAGGACAACTTATAGATAGGGTCCTATGCGGCGCATGGCAAGGGGGTGCATTATGCCTTTTGCAGCACAAGAAAGGTCATCATCCCGAGTGGTGGCAGCGCGTGCTGGGTCAGATGCGACAGGCGATCATCGGACAACACGGTCTGCATCCGGAAGTCTGAATGCCAGCCCAGCAGGTTTTCCAAGGGCGCAATCAACCGTTCGATCCGTGCCAGAAATCCGGCGTCGCGTTGAAAGTGGTTGGCAATCACGACCTGACCGCCGGGTTTGCACACGCGGGCGATCTCGGCCATGACACGCTCGGGCTCTGGCACGACGGACAGCACATGCATGGCGGCCACAGTGTCAAAGTTGTTGTCCGGAAAATCAAGCGAGCGGGCATCCATCTGCCGCAGTTCTTTCACATGGTTCAGTCCGTAGCGGGCGATACGGGCGCGGGCCTTGGCCAACATGTTGGGGCTGAAATCGATGCCGGTCACGCTGACCCGGTCGTCATAAAAAGGCAAGGCTAGCCCGGTGCCGACCCCGACCTCTAGCACGTCGCCGCCACGCTCAGCGATATAGGTGACGGTGCGCTTGCGGCCGATATTAGTCAGTGCACCAAAGGTCCGATCATAGACTGGTGCCCAGCGGGCATAGCTTTTTTCGACAGCAGAGATATCCATAGTGAACCCTTTGCGCGCAGTTCAGATCAGCGGGATCGACGTAGACTGTCCCAGACGACACCCGCGATATAGGCCGCGCATAATGCGACCAGAGTGATCCACGGATAGGTGAGCACGGCGGCGATCAGGACGATAACCCCCAGCAGCACATAACGGATGTTTCCCGGCGCAATGCGCAGCGACTTGAAGGATGACGTGCGGATCGAGCTGATCATCAGCAAACCGATGGCCGCCATGTAAACACACAGCACCGGATCGGGCAGCAGGGCTGCGTCGGCAAAGGCGAAAGAGGTGAACATTGGCAGCAAGACCAGCATCGCTCCCGCAGGCGACGGCACCCCGATGAAATCTTCAAAAGTCGTGGGAACTTCGCCTGATTTGGCATCGACGTTGAACCGCGCCAGCCGCAGCACGCAGCACACGGCAAAGATCAGAACCGCGATCCAGCCGATCTTGCGGTAATCCTGTAAAGCCCAGAAATACAGCATCAGGGGCGCGGCCACGCCGAAGTTGACGAAATCAGCAAGGCTGTCGAGCTCTGCCCCGACCTTTGAATGGCTGCCCAGCATCCGGGCAACGCGCCCATCGATGCCGTCCAAAAGGGCGGCGAACAACAGCAGCAAGGCGGCGGTTTTGAAATCATGCTCGACCGCAGAACGGATCGCCGACAGCCCGGCACCGATCGCCGTCAGCGTCAGCGCGTTGGGTAATAATTGCAGCAGGGCGACGTCACGGCGCGGGGCGCGGGCCATAGATCAGGCCTTCAGGTCTGCGATGACCGTCTCGCCTGCGACCATGGTCTGCCCGATGCTGACCATGGGCGTCACGCCTTCCGGCAGATAGACATCAAGACGGGAGCCGAAGCGGATCAGACCGAACCGTTCGCCCGCATCCAGCTCATCGTTGGGTTTGACGAAACAAACGATGCGCCGCGCCACGAGGCCAGCAATCTGCACGACCGCAATGTCGCGCCCGTCCGCCATGGCGATGCGGACAGAGTTCCGCTCGTTATCGACGCTAGCCTTGTCCAGCGAGGCGTTAAAGAACTTGCCAGGGCGGTAAGCGATCGCCTTGACCATTCCGCCCACAGGCGCGCGGTTCACGTGGCAGTTAAAGACGTTCATGAACACGCTGACGCGGGTCAGGGGCGTATCCGCCATGCCCAGCTCTGCCGGGGGGACCGCCAGTTCTATCAGGGAGATGATACCGTCGGCGGGGCTGATGACCAGATCTGGACGGGTTGGCCTCACACGCTCTGGGTCACGGAAAAAGTAATAGCACCATACCGTCAGCAGCACGCCAAGCCAGCCCAGCGGGTCCCACACAATGAAGAGCAGAAGGGAAATAACGGCAAAGATCGCGACGAACTTGCGCCCCTCTGGATGCATAGGCTTGATGAAGGTGCTGGCCATGTTCATCGCGTCGGATCCCCCTGTAATGATGTAGCTTCCGTCATAGGGTTGCAGCGTGTGAACGCAAGGCGATTGACGCCTTGCGTCTACTTTTCGGGCAAGATCCCGCGCGGACTGAATCGCAGGATCAGTAGCAATACCGTGCCCATCACCAAGAACCGCATCTGCGGCGCGGAATCGATCAGGCTCGCCTTCAATGAACTGTCAGCGTGCAGGCCAGAGGTCGCCCAGATCATCAGATCGGGGCCATATTCGCCCACAGCCACCCAAAGCCACCAGATCAGCATCCCGCCCAAAGCCGCGCCGATGTTGTTCCCGGAGCCCCCAACGATCACCATCACCCAGACCAGAAAGGTAAAGCGCAGCGGCTGATAGGCGGCAGGCGTCATCTGACCGTCCAGTGTGGTCATCATGGCACCCGCAAGACCGCAAATGGCAGAGCCAATGATAAAGATCTGCAAATGGCGGCGTGTAACGTCCTTGCCCATCGCCTCGGCTGCGACCTCGTTGTCGCGGATTGCGCGCATCATGCGGCCCCAGGGGCTGTGCAGCGCGCGCTGCGCCAGCATCAGCAGCACGAACAGAAAAACCGCGAACAGACCTGCATAAAGTAGTTTGACTGTCAGCGTTGATGCCGTCGTCACATCCAGCCCCAGATCATTCACCTTGGCGATGAAACCAGGATCGACCTGCAAATCAGTCTCGTATGGGACAGGACGGGGCAGGCCGGTGACGTTCAGCACGCCGCGCGACAGCCAGTTCTCGTTCTTGAGAACGGCGATGATAATCTCGGCGATGCCCAGCGTGGCAATGGCAAGGTAATCGGACCGCAGCCCCAGCGCTGTCTTGCCAATCGCCCAAGCGGCACCGGCTGCCAGCAACCCACCGATAGGCCAAGCGATGATCGGCATCCACCACCATTCGCGCCCGGCGTCGCCGCCAAAGTTCACACCGCCCAAATAGCCGGTCAACGAAGGGTTCACGCTTTCAATCGCCGACACGCCGCCATCGAACACGGTGCGGAACGCGAAAAAGCCCGCGATCATCAGCGCAACCATTACCAAATTGCGCCGCCGGCCCTTGGCCATGCGCTTGTAAACCATGACCAGCGCCGTAATTGCTGTGGCCCCAATAGCAAGCCCCAGCATCACGCGCCCGCCGCCAGCGGACCACGCCTCTGCCACGGGCGGCATTGAAATCAACACAGAGGCCAAGCCGCCAAGCGCGACAAAGCCCATGACGCCGACGTTAAACAGCCCTGCAAGGCCCCATTGCAGGTTCACCCCCAGCGCCATGATCGCGGAAATCAGGCCATAGTTCAGGATGACCAGCGCAAGGTTCCAGTTGTCCAAAAACCCGGTGCAGATTATCAGCAGGGCGACAAAGCCCGCGAAAAATGCGGTGCGCAGATTGTCGGTCATATGTTTTGCCCCTTGAACAGGCCGGTCGGTTTGAACAGCAGCACGATCAGCAGGATCATGAAGCTGACCGCAAATTTGTAGTCACCCGATAGCAGCTGCACGAGGCCATCAGGCCCCATACCGTCGGGCAGCCAATAGGTCAGCACCTTTTTCAGCGGATAGGTCACGGTGACCTCTGCAAAGGCGATCAGGAAACCACCCGCGATGGCACCCACTGGGTTGCCGATGCCGCCGACAATGGCGGCCGCGAATATGGGAAGAAGTAACTGGAAGTATGTGAAAGCCTTGAAGGATTTATCGAGGCCATAAAGCACGCCCGCAATCGTCGCCAGCGCCGCCACGATGAGCCATGTGACCCGCACAACGCGATCAGGGTCGATGCCGGACAGCAGGGCAAGGTCTTCGTTGTCGGAAAAAGCACGCATGGATTTGCCCGTGCGCGTCTTGTTCAGGAACCAGAACAGCGCCGCCACGGTAATCGCCGCCGTCACCAGCGTGATCGCCTGCGTGGTGCGGATCGCAAGGCCTTCGTCCAGACCGGTCCAGTCCTTGAACTGCCGCACGGTCATCACGAAACGCGCGCCGTCGGCGAACTGAATGTCGCGCACGCCGATGAAAACACGGGTCAACCCGTTCATCACAAACATCACGCCGAGCGACACGATCACAAGGATCACCGGCTTGGCCTTCTGCTCTCGGTAGAATTTATACACCAGCCAGTCGGTGCCCAGCAGCAGCAAGCCCGTCGCGATAATGCCTACGGGTAGCGCCAGCAGCGCCGTCGGAAGCGGCCCAAGCGACACACCCAGCGCCACCAGCACCGCCGTCACCTTGATCGTGACCGCCGTGCCAAAGGCCATAGTGTCGCCATGGGCAAAGTTCGAAAACCGCAGAATCGCATAGACCAACGTGACGCCAAGCGCGCCGATAGCCAGCTGCGCTCCATAGGCTAGGGCCGGGACGACGACGAAGTTGGTCAGGAACACCAGTCCGTTCAGAAATTCCATGGCTGGTCCTTGGTCAATTGGTGAAACATTGTCATCCCCCCAGAAAGCTGCGGCGGACTTCGGGGTCAGCCAGCAGTTCCTTGCCCGTACCGGTATGCGCGTTCGCGCCCTGTACCAGTACATACGCTTTATCTGCAATCTCAAGCGCTTGGCGGGCGTTCTGTTCTACCATCAGGATCGGAATGCCGGTTCGGGCAACCTCAATGATACGGTCGAACAGCTCGTCCATCACGATAGGGCTGACGCCTGCGGTCGGCTCGTCCAGCATCAGAACCTTGGGCTTGGTCATTAGCGCACGGCCCACGGCTACCTGCTGGCGCTGACCGCCAGATAACTCTCCTGCGGGCTGCAGGCGCTTTTCTTTCAGGATCGGAAACAGGTCATAGATCTGCGCCATGGTCTCGCGGAAATCGTCGCGCCGGATAAAGGCACCCATTTCCAGATTTTCCTCGACGGTCAGCGAGGTAAAGATGTTGTGCGTCTGCGGCACGAACCCCATTCCCTTGACCACCCGCTGCTGCGGGCTCAGGGACGTGATATCCTCGCCATCCAGCATGACGCGGCCAGAGCGGACATCCAGCATCCCAAACATCGCCTTCATCGCTGTCGACTTACCCGCGCCGTTAGGGCCGACAATGACCGCAATCTCGCCCGGCTCCACTGCAATGGTGCAGCAGTGCAGGATGTCCGGCCCTTTGCCGTAGCCGCCCGTCATCGCCTCGCCAATCAGAAACGGCGTGCCGGGTGCTGGGCTTGAGTGCCCGTGCTTTACAGGCTGCGCCGTCCCGCCGCCAGACTTGGTGATCGAGCGGTCGTTGTTGCCGCGATCATCCTGATAAGGGGATTCAGACATGCTGCGGCCCATCCTGTCCAAATTTCTTCTCGTCAAAAATACCTTCGGGGGTGAATGCGCGACTGCGCAGAGGGGGCAGAGGGGGCAGACAGCCCACTAACACCGCCGAACAAAGATGCAAATTTATCATGCGCTTGCCACCTGATCTTTATTCTTCAGGCCAGTGCCAAGATAGGCCTCGATGACCTGCTCGTTCGCCTTGATTTCAGCCAGCGTGCCTTGCGCCAAAACCTTGCCTTCGGCCATGCAGATCACCGGGTCGCACAGACGTCCGATGAAATCCATGTCATGCTCGATCACCACAAATGTATAGCCGCGTTCCTTGTTCAGCCGGATGATCGCGTCGCCGATAGTGTTGAGCAGGGTGCGGTTCACGCCTGCGCCAACCTCGTCCAGAAACACGATCTTGGCGTCGACCATCATGGTGCGGCCAAGTTCCAGCAGCTTTTTCTGCCCACCAGAGATTTGGCCCGCCTTGTTGTCAGCCAGATGGGACACGGTCAGGAAATCCAGCACTTCGTCAGCTTTCGCTTTCAGCGCGCGTTCTTCGTCAGCGATCCGCTTGCGGCCAAACCAGGTGTTCCACAGGCTCTCCCCCGATTGGGCACCGGGCACCATCATCAGGTTTTCGCGGCAGGTCATTGACGGAAATTCATGGGCAATCTGAAACGTGCGCAGCAAGCCGCGGTGGAACAGATCATGCGGCGGCATGCCGGTGATATCTTTGCCCTGCATCGTGACACGGCCGGAGGTCGGTTGAAGAACGCCGGCGATCACGTTGAAAAGCGTGGTTTTTCCCGCTCCGTTGGGGCCGATCAGGCCCGTGATGGACCCTTCGGTAATGGTCAGGCTCGCGCCATCGACAGCGCGAAAACCACCAAAGGTCTTCACCAGATTTTCAACTACAATCATGCAGGTCCCCGGCTGCGCGGCCCAGCCGCACACTTAGAAATGAAAAACGGCGCGGGATCGCTCCCGCGCCGTCTGCTCATGCGCTTAGCGAAACTTGACGGTCTCGATCGCACCGTCCTTAATCTCGATCTCGCGGAAGTTGCCAGCGGATTCGCCCGGTCCGATCAGCTCGACTGCGGTCGCACCGACATAGTCGATCTCTTCGCCAGCTTTCAGCAGCTCGATCGCCTTGGCCAGCTCGCCCGGGAAAATCTCGATGCCGGGTGCGTTAGCGACGTCCATGACCTTGTCCTTGAAGTCAGCGGACTGGTTGGATCCAGCAGCTTCCATTGCCAGCATGATCAGCGCAGCAGCGTCATAGGACTCGGGTGCAAATGCACCCGTGCCGTCAAAGCCGGCTTCGGTTGCCATAGCGTGGAACAGTTCGGTACCCGGGCTGTCGGTGCCCGGCAGCTGACCGAAAGAGCCGTTCAGTGCGTCGCCGATATCGTCAACCAGCTGCTGGCCAACCATGCCATCGGGCAGAACGAAGGTGTCGAATGCGCCAGTATCAAGCGCGTTCTGGATGATGCCCTTGCCGCCTTGGTCTGTGTAACCGGCCACGACCAGCACGTCACCGCCAGCGGCGGCCAGTGCTGCGACTTCGGACGAATAGTCGCCCTTGCCGTCTTCGTGCGCGGCAGAGATCGTCACGGTGCCGCCAGCGGCCTCGAACGACGCCTGAAACGCATCGGCCAGACCCTTGCCATAGTCGTTGTTGGTATAGGTCAGCGCGACGGATTCGATACCGCGGTCCTGCAGCACGTTGGTCATGACTTCGCCCTGACGCGCGTCAGAGGGTGCAACGCGGAAGAACAGACCATCGTCTTCAGCTTGGGACAGGGCAGGCGAAGTGGCAGAGGGAGAGATCATCACGATGCCGTTCGGGCGTGCGACGTTCTGCAGAACTGCGCCGGTCACGCCTGAACAGTCAGCGCCCATGATCGCGTTGACCATATCGCCGGTGACCAGACCCTCGGCAGCGGCGGTGGCAGCGCCAGCGTCGATGCAGGTAGAATCAGCCCGGATGGCGGTGACGGTCGCGCCGTCCAGCAGGGTGCCGGCTGCGTTGATTTCAGCGATGGCCAGATCGGCACCAGCGCCCATGGCGGGGGTGATAGATTCCAGCGGGCCGGTAAAGCCCAGCTCGATCCCAATCTTGACGTCGCCGGTGTGGGATTCGGCAAAGGCCGCGCCCGACATCAATGCGGTGGCCGCAGTGGCCAGCAGCAATTTGTTCATTCTAACTCTCCCGTTGGTTTTTTTGTTCTGGACGTAAGATTAGCAGGCGCAACCGAATTGTGAAGCGGCCATCGTGCGCCATTCGCGCGATTCACGCAGCGTTCGCACTGCAAAACCCTAAACTGGCACGCGTCCGCCATGGCTGCCGCGTTCGCGATAGGGAGTCGTGTCGTAATGGGCCCGGTAACATTTCGAAAAATGCGAGGGCGAAGCGAATCCGCAGGCCAGTGCGACGTTGATCACTGTCATATCTGTTTGCATCAACAGGTTGCGGGCCTTGGAAAGACGCAATTCCATGTAATAGCGCTTGGGGCTGCGCGACAGATAGCGGCGGAACAGCCGTTCAAGCTGGCGGGTGGACATGCCGACCTCTTGCGCCAGCGTGGCGGGGCTGATCGGGTCCTCGATGTTGCTTTCCATCAGCTGGATAACGCGCGACAGCTTGGGGTGGCGCACACCGATGCGGGTCGGGATCGACAGACGCTGCGTGTCCTGATCGGTGCGAATCGACGAATAGATCATGATATCTGCGACCGCGTTGGCCAGATCCTCTCCGTAATCGTCGGCCACGATTTTCAGCATCAGGTCGATAGAAGCTGTGCCGCCAGCGGTCGTGATGCGGTTGCCGTCGATGACAAAGATCGACTTGGTCAGGTTCACATCCTCGAATTCCTCAAGGAAGCTGTCCTGATTTTCCCAGTGGATCGTCGCGCGCTTGCCGTTCAGCAGACCCGCGCGCGCCATTGTATAGCCAGCGGTGCAAAGCCCTGCGACGGTGGTGCCACGGCGCGCCTCGCGGCGCAGCCAGTTCAACATTTTGCGCGTCGTTGCCTCGGCGATATCAACGCCGCCGCACAGCATGACTGTATCCTCGCGGTCCAGCTCGATCAGGTCGCTGTCCAGCTGAAAGGTGCACCCGTTGGAGCAGGTGGCCGAAACGCCGCCTTCGCCAATGATCGTCCAGTCATACAGTTTGCGCCCGGCGGTGCGGTTAGCGACACGCAGGCTTTCGATGGCCGCGGAAAAGCATAGCATAGTGAACTGATCCAGCAGCACAAAGACGAACCGCCGCGGTGCGCCGCTATGTCTGATATTGATGATCTGGGGCGCGGCCTGCATGATAACTCCAATAATGTTACGAAAACCCAATCGGTTTAGCATCGCCCCGGCAAGGGCCATTCGTGTTTAAATTGCCTTTTTTGCGACAAAATCTGACGCATTTGACCCCCGATTGCCCATTGGCCCCAACCCGGGTTGCCAGTATAAGCGCCGCTCGCAATGCGAACGTGCTGACGGGAGACGGAAGATGACGGACTGGAAAAAATCGGATTGGCGCAAAAAGCCGCGGGTTCAGATGCCGGATTATACCGACGCGGCCGCGCTTGGCCTAGTCGAGGGTAAACTTTCCAGCTATCCGCCGCTGGTTTTTGCCGGTGAAGCGCGCCGCCTGAAGGCGCATCTGGGCAAGGTCAGCCGGGGCGAAGCGTTCCTGCTGCAAGGTGGCGATTGCGCCGAAAGCTTCTCTGAATTCAGCGCTGACGGCATCCGTGACACCTTTAAGGTGATGCTGCAGATGGCGATGGTTCTGACTTACGGTGCCAAGGTGCCGGTCGTGAAACTGGGCCGGATGGCAGGCCAGATGGCCAAGCCGCGTTCCGCCCCGACCGAGGTCGTGGACGGCGTAGAGCTGCCCAGCTACCGCGGTGACATCATCAACGGGTTCGATTTCACTCCCGAATCCCGCATCCCCGATCCCGCGCGGATGGAACAGGCGTATCTGCAGGCCGCAGCGTCCCTGAACCTGCTGCGCGCGTTTTCGACTGGTGGTTACGCCGATGTGCACAAGGTCCACGCTTGGACGCTTGGTTTCACCGACAAGCCAGAGGCCGAAAAATACCGCGATCTGGCAAACCGGATCAGCGACACGCTGGACTTTATGGAAGCAGCCGGTCTGACTACTGAAACCAACCACGAGCTCCAGACCGTCGAGTTTTATACTTCGCACGAGGCGTTGCTGCTGGAATATGAAGAGGCGCTAACGCGCATCGACAGCACATCCGGCAAGTGGCTGGCAGGCTCCGGTCACATGATCTGGATCGGCGACCGTACACGTCAGCCCGACGGCGCGCATGTGGAATACTGCAAAGGCGTGATGAACCCCATCGGCCTGAAGTGCGGTCCCAGCATGACGTCTGGTCACCTCAAGGCATTAATGAACACGCTGAACCCAGAAAACGAGGCAGGCCGCCTGACCCTGATCGCGCGTTTCGGCGCAGGCCAAGTCGGCGATCACCTGCCGCGCCTGATCAAGGCCGTGGAAGAAGAGGGTGCCAAGGTTGTCTGGTCATGCGACCCGATGCACGGCAACACGATCAAGTCTTCGACGGGCTACAAGACCCGGCCGTTCGAATCCGTACTGCGCGAAGTGCGCGAGTTCTTTGACATCCACAACGCCGAAGGCACCGTCCCCGGCGGCGTGCATTTCGAGATGACCGGCAAAGACGTGACCGAATGCACTGGCGGCGTGCGCGCTGTGACAGACGAAGACCTGTCCAGCCGCTACCACACCGCCTGCGACCCTCGACTGAACGCCAGCCAATCGCTGGAACTGGCATTCTTGGTCGCCGAAGAACTGGGCGCGCGCCGTGAAAAACTGGCCGAAGCCAAAGCGAGCTGATTTGGCTGAGATGCGAGTGAAAAAGGCACCCTGCAGGGGTGCTTTTTTGTTTGAGAGTGCTGGACTGGCCGGTGTGCGGTTCACCGTCACAAATCCAATTTCAGACCTAATTATCCGACGAGCTGCAGGGAAAATCTTTTCTCCACTCAGCTGTTGTTAACGACCAGCTGCAGCACAAGCTTTTCTCCCGGAACAGGGTGGCTGCGCGTGCCGCGGCGCTCTGCAAAAGAGCAGGTTCAGCGCGTCATGACGCAGCACGGCATCGCTTGCGATATCAAAGCGGTAGGCGCGGTTGCTCAGCGGGTTGGCAGCGACCAATGCGCCCATAATCCGCGTGACTTGCCCTGCGGGGCGTCCATCATGGGCAACAGCTCTGCCGGCATCGGCTCGCGGCCCAAGCCACGGGACGCGGTCATCGGCAGGCCCACGATGGTGGGGCCTTCAAAGGCGGTATCGACGAGATCCATCACTGTATCCCGCGCTGCTGCACTAAAGAGTGACCCAATAGACATGCCACGCGGGTCAATGCGCAGCAGATCGTGCAGCCGCTGCCCCGCGACCCGGATGCGCACAGCACCCGGTGCGGCGCGGTGCAGCAAAAACGCATGGGGCAGCGCGTTAAGCAGTGCGTGGGGGGCCAGTTTTGCGTGGACAGGGATAGCCGCTACAGATCTGGTGCCAGTCGTCTTGCAGCAGGCGCAGGACCGCGCGCTCTGCCTCTTGCTGGCGGTGGCTGGGTGCTTCGGCAACAGCAAGGGCGCGGATTTTTTTTGGCGCTGGGCAGGTCGATGATGTTGAACATGGCACTCTCTTTCGTGAAATGATGGGGCCGACCCTGCCGCAGTTGCGTGCCCGTATGGACGAAGTCATTAAAATATCATTAAATTTTGAAGCGCTCGAAATCACTTAAGAATGCCTTAATGGGTTAATATGCCGAAGGGGCCGCCCGCCTCTTGCCCCGGCGGCGGGAATTCACTTAGGTGGCACGGTGCAATCAGGGATACTGCAATGACCCATTCGATGACGGCCTATGCCAGCCGCACCGGCCAGTCCGACACTGCCAGCTGGCATTGGGACATGCGCAGCGTGAACGGGCGCGGACTTGATATCCGCACGCGTCTGCCCGACGGCATGGACAAGCTGGACCAGACTCTGCGCACGGCGCTGGGCAAGGCGCTGAACCGGGGCACGATCACTGTGACCCTGCGCATCACGCAAATCGACAAATTCGCCGCGCTGAATATAGACGAGGCGCAGCTGGACCGTGTCCTGCAAGCCCTTGATCTGGTGCAGGAACGCGCCTTCGCTGCGGGCGTAACGCTGGGCCAGCCAACTACCGCTGACGTGCTGTCTGCACGCGGCGTGCTGGGGCAGACGGTTTCGGTGACCAGCGATCCGGGGCTCTCTGCCGCGCTGACGACCGACATCGGCCCGCTGCTTGTCGATTTCACGGCAATGCGCGCTCGTGAAGGGGGCGCACTGCAACAGATCATCGCCGACCAGCTGGACCGCATTCGCGCCCTGATCGACCAAGCGGCAGAGCTGGCCGAGGCGCGCAAACCAAAGGTTCGTGCCGCACTGCGCGATGCCTATGCCAAGATCATGGAAGTCACCGCCGCCGACGATGCGCGGCTGGTGCAGGAACTCGCTGTTATGGCCGTCAAACAGGACGTGACCGAAGAGCTGGACCGCCTGAAGGCTCATGTCGGAGCCGCCTGGGACATCGTTGAGGACGACGGCCCCGCCGGGCGCCGCCTTGATTTTCTGGCGCAGGAGTTCAATCGAGAGGTCAATACTCTGTGTGCCAAATCACAGGATACCGACCTGACGCAGGTCGGCCTTGCGCTAAAACTGGTTGTCGATCAGATGCGCGAACAGATTCAAAACGTGGAGTAACCCCTTGGCAAGACGCGGCCTTTTAGTGATCCTGTCGTCGCCCTCTGGTGCCGGAAAATCGACTTTGGCGAAACGCCTGATGGCGTGGGACGACAGCCTGTCGTTCTCTGTATCTGCCACTACCCGCGCGCCCCGCGCCGGAGAGGTCGACGGTACCGATTATGATTTCGTAACTGACTCCGAGTTTCGCAAGCTGGTCGACGATCGCGGCATGCTTGAACACGCGCGGGTCTTCGGCAACTACTACGGCAGCCCAAAGGCACCCGTGCAGCAGGCGATCGAAGACGGGCGCGATGTGCTGTTCGACGTGGACTGGCAGGGCGCTCAGCAAATCAGCAACTCCGACCTGCAAGATTCTGTTTTGTCGATCTTTATCCTGCCGCCGTCGATCACGGAACTGCACCGCCGTCTGGTCGGGCGCGGGCAGGACGACGCCGGAACCATCACCACGCGGATGCAGAAAAGCTGGGACGAGATTAGCCATTGGGACGGTTACGACTATGTCATTGTGAACGATGATCTGAACACGACAGAGGCGCAGCTGCGCACCATCATCAGCGCCGAACGCCTGCGCCGTGCACAACAGCCCGACCTGCTGGACCACGTCCGGACCCTGCAACGTGAATTCGAGGAGCGTGACGCATGAGCATATATGCCTTAGGCAACCAAACCCCATCCATCGCTGATGACACCTGGGTTGCCCCCAGCGCACAAATCATGGGCCGCGTCCGGTTAGAGCCGAGCAGCAGCGTCTGGTTTGGGGCCGTGTTGCGCGGCGATAACGAGCTAATTCAGGTTGGCACTGGCAGCAACATTCAGGAAAACTGCGTGCTGCACACCGACATGGGCTTTCCGCTGACAATTCATGCGGGTTGCACCATTGGCCACAAGGCGATGCTGCACGGCTGCACCATTGGTGCGAACAGCCTGATCGGCATGGGCGCGACGGTGCTGAACGGTGCTGTGATCGGTGAAAACTGCCTGATTGGCGCGGGTGCCTTAATCACCGAAGGTAAGGTGATCCCGGACGGCAGTCTTGTGATGGGCGCGCCGGGCAAGGTCGTGCGCGAACTGGACGAAAAGGACATTGCGGCGCTGCGCGCCTCAGCACTTCACTATAGCGAAAATGCGGCGCGTTTTGCCCGCGATCTGAAAGAGATCTGATGAAAGCCCCGTTAAAGAGTATCGTCCGCCGCACCGCTTGGCCGACGTCTGTGTCGCGTCCTGTTGTGACGCCGTTGCAGCCGTCCGTGGTTTACAGCAGCACGGATCCTGACGCGCTGGATGCGCAGTATGCGAACGCCTCTGGTTACACGTATGCGCGTGAAGGACATCCTAACGCCGAAGTGCTGGCCGAGAAAATCGACATGCTTGAAGGCGTCGATCCGGCATCGGGCGGCGGCATCATCACCGGCTCTGGCATGTCCGCGATTGGCGCGGTGTTTTTGGGCTTGCTGAAAGCTGGCGATCACGTTCTTGGCGGCGATCAGCTTTATGGCCGCAGCCTGCGCCTGATGTCGCAGGACTTGCCGCGTCTGGGGATCGAAACCTCTTTGGCTGATCCGACGGATCCCGCAGCGATGGAGGCGGCGATCCGCCCCAACACCCGCATTATCTTGGTCGAGGTAGTGTCGAACCCCACCATCCGCGTCGCGGACATGGAGGGCATCATCGCCATAGCAAAGGCGCGCGGCATCCTTGTCGTGGTCGACAACACCTTTACCACGCCCGCCGCTTACCTGCCGCTGGCGGCTGGCGCGGATATCACGGTGCATTCGGTGACAAAGCTGCTGGCCGGCCATTCGGACGCCACGCTGGGCTATGTCGCGACGCAAGACCCGGATCTGCGCCGCCAGATTAACGACGCCAATGTCACGTGGGGCCTGACGCCCAGCCCCTTCGATTGCTGGCTGGCGGAACGCGGGCTTCATTCCTTTCACCTGCGCCACCGCGCAGCGCAGGATAACGCGCGGCGTTTGGCCGATGCGCTGGCGGATATGCCGGGCGTGGCAAAGGTGCTGTATCCAACGCGCAGCGATCACCCGGATCATAACCGGGCCGTCGCGCTGTTGGACGGGCAGGGCGGCAACATGCTCTCCTTTGCCCTGCACGGCGGGCGCGAGGCGGCGAACCTGCTCACGCGCGCTGCTCCTGACATCGCCTTTGCCCCGACGCTGGGCGATATCGGCACGACGCTGTCGCACCCGCCGTCATCATCGCACCGCGGCTTGACGCCAGAAGGCCGCGCGGCGCTGGGGATTACCGAAGGGTTCTTCCGCGTGTCTGTCGGGGTGGAAGACGCCGATATGCTGATTAACGAGCTTGGCGCAGCCGTCGCCGCCGCGAGCAAAGGGGCGTAACGCCCCACCAAGGCAATTGAAACGCGTCATTAAACTGTCATGGTGCCGCGCGATAGATGACGATGCAGGATGAACGCCGTGCCCATCACCACTTCGACCATTCCTGTATCCGCCCTGCCGTTTCCGGTAATGCTTATCGACGAAAATCAGATCGTCGCGGGCCTTAGCCCGTCTCTGGCGGCCGTGCTGGGCGATCATATCAAGGGACGCCACTTTATCAGCGCCCTGCGCCAGCCAGTCACGCTCGAGGCGATCGAGACCGCGATGCGCACCGGTCAGCCGACTAAGACCCGCTGGCTGGGCCGGGACGGTGCGCGCGACACCACATGGGCGGTCAATGTGATTCCCGACGCGGGGCGAATCGTTCTGACCTTTGAAGACCGCACCGCCGCAGAAGAGGTCAGCCAGTTCCGGCGCGATTTTGTTGCCAACGTCAGCCACGAGCTGCGCACGCCGCTGACCGCGCTGCAGGGCTTTATCGAAACGCTGCGCGGCGCCGCCCGCAACGACGCCCCCGCGCGCGAACGGTTCCTTGGCATCATGGAACGTGAAAGCGCGCGGATGACCCAGTTGGTCGATGACCTGCTGTCGCTGTCCCGCGTGGAGGAGGGCGAGCGGATGCGCCCGGTGCAGGCTGTCGCCATAGGCACGCTGGTCGCGGCGACGCTGGCTGATCTGGAACCTGTGATCACCGCTGATGATGTCAAGGTCACGCTGGTTGATGACACCGGCGGGGCAAGTGTGCTGGGGGATTCGAACCAGCTGCGGCAAGTCTTCGGAAATCTGATTGAAAACGCTGTGAAATATGGCGGCAGTGGCGGGTCGTTGACCGTGCGGCTGGACGCGCCGGCCAATCATCATGCCCTGCGCGCCCAAGGGATCGCGGTACATGTACAGGATCGGGGGCCGGGCATTGCGCAGCATCATATTCCCCGCCTGACTGAGCGTTTCTACCGCGTCGACACCCACCGCAGCCGGGCGCTGGGGGGCACCGGGCTTGGCCTTGCGATCGTCAAACACATCATCAACCGACACCGGGGCCGCTTGGTGATCGAGAGTGCCTTGGGGCAGGGCACCACCTTTACAGTCATCCTGCCACAGTCGTAAAACGACTCAGGCAAAGACCCACTGAAACGACGTTTTTTCGGGGGCAGACAAGATATGCGACCGCTCTGCGCAGCGGGCAGAAAATAGCTTCCGAAACGTCAACTTCCAGGCTGTCATATTACTTTTACATTAGTGTCACAAAAGCGTTGTTGCCGCGACCTAGATGATAGGCAGCGGTTGCACAAAAAGGTGCAACCCATGGAGCCTGACAGGAGCAACAAATGTCATTCATGAAAGTCGCGACCTCTGCCTTTGCGATCGTAGCTGCCACCGCAACCGGTGCCACCGCTCAGTCGCGTAACAACGTGCAAGTCGCTGGGTCATCCACCGTGCTGCCCTATGCCACGATCGTCGCCGAAGCCTTTGGCGAAAACTTTGATTTTCCAACACCCGTAGTCGAAGGCGGCGGCTCTGGCGCTGGCCGCAAAGCGCTGTGCGAAGGCGTGGGCGAGAACACGATCGACGTCGCCAACAGCTCTAGCCGGATCAAGCAGTCGGACATCGACAACTGCACTGCCAACGGCGTGACCGACGTCATGGAAGTCCGCTTTGGCTATGACGGCATCGTCTTTGCATCCGACATCAACGGCCCTGCCTTCGCCTTTACGCCGTCCGATTGGTACAATGCACTGGCCGCACAGGTCGTGGTTGACGGCGCATTGGTTGCCAACCCGAACACCAGCTGGACCGACGTGAACGCAGACCTGCCCGCACAGGACATCTTGGCCTTCATACCCGGAACCAAGCACGGCACACGTGAGGTGTTCGACGAAAAGGTCATCGCTGATGGCTGTGAAGCAACCGGCGCTGCTGCCGCTTATGAGGCTGCTGGCGTCGAAGACGGCTGCAACAAGCTGCGAACCGACGGCGTGTCCGTGGACATCGACGGCGACTACACCGAAACTCTTGCGCGTTTGGCGGCCAACCCGCAGGCTGTCGGTGTCTTCGGTCTGTCGTTCTACGAGAACAACACAGACAAGCTGCAGGTCGCCATGATGGACGACGTTACCCCCACGACGGAATCCGTCGCATCGGGTGACTACCCCGTGTCGCGTCCGCTGTACTTCTACGTCAAGAACGCACACCTGGGCGTGATCCCAGGCCTGAAAGAGTACATCGAGTTCTTCGTGTCTGACGACATGGCAGGCCCCGACGGCCCGCTGGCCGACTACGGCTTGGTGTCCGACCCAGAGCTGGCCGCGACTCAGGAAATGGTCGCAGCCGAAACCCCGATGGGTCCGCTGGAATAACCACTGACCTTGCGGGCGGCACCGATCTGGTGCCGCCCGTTTCCTTGCCTTACGAATGGAATAGCCATGAGCGCAGGTCTTATCCTACTTGTTGTCATCCTGATCGCCCTTGCGGGCTTTTTTCTTGGGCGGCGCCGCGCGATGGTCAGTGTGGGCGGCGATCCACGCAAGCTGCATTCGCTGCCCGGCTATTACGGGCAGACCGTATTCATCTTTGCTGCCGCCCCCGCCTTGCTGCTGTTTGCGGTGTGGGCGCTGCTGCAACCACTTTATGTCGAAAACCGCGTATCCGGGCTGATTGATCCGGCCGATATTGCGGAGGGCAGCTCTTTGTCACTCGTGATGGCCGATGTGCGCCGGATCGGTGACGGCATTGATTTTCTTGTCCTGAACAGCGGCCAGTCCGAAACGGACATCGCGTCGATGGACGCGGCAGAGGTTGACGTGCGCAAGCTGCTGGCCGGTGTCGGCGTCGCGCTTGGATCCGACGTGAACCGCAGCGTGTTCGAGGCGGCCAAGGCCTTTCGCGGCACCAATCAGACGCTGCATATCGTCCGCGCCGCCGTTGTCATTCTGGCCAGTCTGGCCAGCTCACTGTTCGCCTATAGCCGTCTGACCCCAGAGTACCGCGCCCGCAACGTGACCGAGGCTGCGATCAAGGCCCTTTTGATCATGTGTTCCACCGTGGCGATACTGACCACAGTGGGCATTGTATTTTCTCTGGTGTTTGAAACCTTCCACTTCTTCCAGATGTATCCGGCGAAAGACTTCTTCTTTAACTTCGTCTGGAACCCGCAGTTCCGCGGCGGCTCTGACCTTGGTATCCTGCCGCTGCTGTGGGGCACGCTCTATGTGTCCTTTATCGCGCTGCTGTTTGCTGTACCCATTGGTCTGATGGCGGCGATCTATACGGCAGAGTATGCATCCCCCATGGTGCGGTCCTTTGTGAAGCCCGCGATCGAGGTGCTGGCCGGCATCCCAACCATTGTTTACGGTCTGTTCGCCCTTGTGACCGTCGGCCCCTTGCTGCGCGACTACTTTGCGCAGCCCTTGGGTCTGGGCAATTCGTCGTCGTCGGTCATGACGGCCGGCGTCGTCATGGGCATCATGCTGATCCCCTTCGTATCCTCGCTGTCTGATGACGTAATTAACGCCGTGCCGCAGTCGATGCGCGACGGCTCTGCCGCCATTGGTGCCACCCATTCCGAAACCGTGCGCAAGGTGATCCTGCCCGCCGCATTACCCGGCATCGTGGGCGCGATTCTGCTGGCCGCCAGCCGCGCCATCGGCGAGACGATGATCGTCGTGCTAGGGGCGGGGGCCGCGGCCAAGATCAGCGCCAACCCGTTCGAGGCGATGACCACGATCACCGTCAAGATCGTCAGCCAGCTTACGGGCGACACAGAATTCGCCTCGCCTGAAACCCTCGTCGCATTCGCCCTAGGCCTGTCGCTGTTCGTGGTGACGCTGGGGCTGAACATTGTAGCGCTGATTATCGTGCGTAAATACCGGGAGCAGTACGAATGACCGACCTGAACACCTCAGGCGCTGCCCCCGGCCCGCGCCCCAAGATTTCCCTGATGGTGCAGGACGCCCGCACCAAGAAACGCAACGCGGCAGAGCGCCGGTTTCGAATGTATGGCATCATCGCCATCGGCATCGCCGTGCTGGCGCTGGTGAGCCTGCTGACCTCGGTCGTGGCCAACGGATCATCGGCGTTCCGCCAGACGTTCATCACGATGGACATCTATCTGGACCCCGCCGTGCTGGACAAAAAAGGCACCGGCTCGATCGAGGATATCACCAAGGTTTCGACTTTTGGCTACGCCCCACTGATCCGCAGCGCGTTCGAGACTGTTTTTGAAAAAGACAACATCGGCGTTGACGGCCTGGCCCCAAAAGATGCGGCAGACCTAATTTCCCCCGAAGGATCGGCCCAGCTGCGCCGCTATGTCCTCGCGAACCCAGAGGAAATCGGCGATACAGTTTCGTTCGACTTTTTGGCTGGCGGACGCATCGACGGCTATTACAAAGGCCGGGTGACCATGGCCTCGGCAGAGCTGGACAGCAACGTCTCGCCTTCGCAACTGAAGCTGGCTGACCAACTCAAGGACGCCGGCGTGCTGCGCACCAAGTTCAACTTGGATTTCCTAACCAACGCCGACGCATCGGAAAACCGGCCAGAGGCGGCTGGTCTGGGCGTCGCGATCCTTGGCTCGCTTTACATGATGATGGTCGTGCTGGTGCTGGCGCTGCCGATCGGCGTTGCCGCCAGCATCTATCTGGAAGAGTTTGCGCCAAAGAACCGCTGGACCGATATCATCGAGGTGAACATCGCCAACCTAGCCGCCGTACCGTCGATTGTGTTTGGTATCCTTGGACTTGCGATTTTCATCAACTTTGCGGGTCTGCCCAAATCGGCACCCATCGTGGGCGGCCTTGTGCTGACCCTGATGACGCTACCGACGATCATCATCGCTACGCGGGCGTCCCTGAAATCCGTGCCGCCGTCGATCCGGTCCGCTGCATTGGGCATCGGCGCATCCAAGATGCAGACCGTGTTCCACCACGTCCTGCCGCTGGCGCTGCCAGGTATCCTGACCGGCACGATCATCGGCCTCGCGCAGGCGCTGGGTGAAACCGCACCCTTACTGTTGATCGGCATGGTCGCCTTCGTGCGTGATTTTCCGGGTGCCCCACCAGAGGGTCTGTTCGATCCTGCAGCGGCCCTGCCGGTGCAGGTCTACAATTGGACGCAGCGCGCTGACCCCGCATTCGTCGAACGCGCGCAGGGGGCTATCATCACGTTGTTGGTGTTCTTGCTGATTATGAATACGGTGGCCATCATCCTGCGCCGCCGCTTTGAACGCCGCTGGTAAAGGTGCCTAAATGGAAGATATGTATCATATGGACAGGGCAATGGCCGGTAGCCAAGACATCAAGATTTCCGCCCGCAACGTGAACGTCTATTACGGCGACACGCACGCCATCAAAGACGTCAGTGTCGAAATCGCTGACAAAACCGTCACCGCATTCATCGGCCCCTCGGGCTGCGGAAAATCTACGTTCCTTCGCTGTATCAACCGCATGAACGACACCATCGACATCGCCCGCGTGACGGGCAACATCCTGATCGACGGCGAGGATATCACCGATCCCCGCGTCGATCCGGTGCAGCTGCGCGCCAAGGTCGGCATGGTGTTCCAGAAGCCGAACCCGTTCCCCAAATCGATCTATGACAACGTGGCATATGGCCCCAAGATTCACGGGCTGGCCCGCAACAAGACCGATCTGGACGAAATCGTCGAACGCGCCTTGCGACGTGGTGCCATCTGGAATGAGGTCAAGGACCGCCTGCACGAGCCGGGCACCGGCCTGTCCGGCGGCCAGCAGCAACGCCTGTGCATAGCCCGTGCCATCGCCACAGAACCAGAGGTTCTGCTAATGGACGAGCCTTGCTCTGCGCTGGACCCCATCGCCACCGCGCAGGTCGAAGAGTTGATCGACGAGCTCCGCCAGAACTATTCGGTCGTGATCGTGACGCACTCGATGCAGCAGGCGGCCCGCGTCAGCCAAAAGACCGCGTTCTTCCACCTTGGCGACATGGTCGAATACGGCGAAACCGACAAAATTTTCACCAACCCAGAAGACCCCCGCACCGAGAGCTATATCTCGGGCCGGATCGGGTAAGGAGCGGCTGACATGCATGAACAACACATCTCTTCGGCGTATGATCGCGATCTGGATGCGATCACCACACTGATCCTGAAAATGGGAGGGCTGGTCGAAGACGCGATCCTGCAGGCCGCCGAAAGCCTAGCCACGCGCGATCTGGAACTGGCGCAAAAGGTCCGCGCAGGTGACAAGGTCATCGACGCGCTAGAGCTGGAAATCAGCGAAGCCGCCGCCCGGACGATTGCGCTGCGTGCGCCGGTCAGCAAGGACCTGCGCTCTCTGCTGACCGTGCTACGGCTAGCGGCATCGCTGGAACGCATCGGCGACTATGCCAAGAACATGGCCAAGCGGACGTCCGTGCTGGTCGATATGTCGCCCATCGCCGGGGCAGAGGCGTCCTTGCGCCGCATGGCCCGCGAAGTGCAGGGCATGCTGAAAGATACCCTCGACGCATATGTTAAGGGCGACGTGCAGATGGCAGAGGACGTGCGCCAGCACGACCAGGACGTTGACCAGATGTACAACGCGCTGTTTCGCGAATTCCTGACCTTCATGATGGAAGACCCGCGCAACATTACGGCCTGTATGCATTTGCATTTCATGGCAAAAAATATCGAACGCATGGGCGATCTGACCACCAACATGGCAGAGCAGGTGATCTATCTGATCACCGGCGAAATGCCCGAGGAAGCGCGCCCGAAAAGTGACAAAACGTCATACATGACGTCTCAGGAGTGATGTGATGGCTGCCCAACCCCATGTGCTGATCGTCGAAGATGAAGAGGCGCAACGCGAGGTTCTGGCCTATAATCTGGAGGCTCAAGGCTTTCGCGTAACCCGCGCAGAGGACGGCGAAGAGGGTCTTCTGATGGTGTCAGAAGACCCGCCCGACGTCATGGTCCTCGACTGGATGCTGCCGCGTGTCACAGGCATAGAGATTTGCCGCCGGTTGAAGATGGACCCGGCAACACGCGGCATCGCTATCATCATGTTGTCCGCCCGTTCAGAAGAATTCGACAAGGTGCGAGGGCTGGAGACGGGTGCGGACGACTACGTCACCAAGCCCTATTCCGTGACCGAGCTGATGGCGCGCGTGCGCAGCCAGTTACGCCGTGTGCGGCCCACGACGGTCGGGCAAACGCTGGCCTATGATGACATCCTGCTGGACGCCGAAACCCACCGCGTCAGCCGCGATGGTGCCGCGGTGAAATTGGGCCCGACAGAGTTTCGTCTGCTGTCCACCTTCATGGAAAAGCCGGGCCGTGTGTGGTCCCGCGATCAGCTGCTGGACCGAGTCTGGGGCCGCGACATCTATGTCGACACCCGCACCGTCGATGTCCATGTCGGCCGGTTGCGCAAGGCGCTGACGGCCACCGGCGGCACCGATCCGGTCCGCACGGTGCGCGGCGCAGGCTACGCGCTGGGATAATCATTGCTAGTTCTCGCTTTGCGGGATCATACTCATGCTATGACACATCCGAATCCCGCCTTTGGCGACGCTGAATATACAGACCGGCTGACGCAGGTGCGCGCTGCCATGGACCGCGCGGGGCTGGACGTTTTGTTCATCACAGACCCCAGCAACATGGGCTGGCTGACCGGCTATGACGGCTGGTCGTTCTATGTGCATCAAGGAGTGCTTGTCGGCCCGGACGGCCCGCCGCGCTGGTGGGGCCGCGGCATGGACGCCGCAGGCGCGCTGCGCACCGTCTGGATGCCGGACGACATGATCCACGGCTATGACGACAGCTATGTCCAGAACCCGGACAAACACGCCATGCTGGACCTGTGCGCATTGGTCAAAGCCTGTGGTTGGGATCAAGGTCGGCTGGGTATTGAAAAAGACAATTACTACTTTACAGCATCGGCTTACGAGACGATCTTAAACCATCTTTCGCAGATGCATTTTGTGGACGCGACGGGCCTTGTGAACTGGTGCCGCGCCGTGAAGTCACCAACGGAAATCACCTACTTGCGCCGCGCCGGGGCCATCGTGACCAGGATGCACGCCCATATCGCCGAAGTGGCAGAGGCCGGGATGCCGAAGAACCGCCTTGTTGCGCAGATCATGGCAACGGGGATCGAAGGAGCCGATGGCCATTGGGGCGACTATCCGGCGATTGTGCCAATGGCTCCGTCAGGGCGCGATGCAACCGCGCCACATCTGACATGGGACGACAGCCCCTTGCTGCGCGATGTGCCTACTTTCTTCGAAATTGCAGGGGCTTACCGGCGCTACCAATGCCCGCAATCCCGCACCTTGTTCCTTGGCCATGTACCCGAAACCTATCGTCTGGCAGAAGTGGCCGTGACCGAAGCAACCGAGGCCGTGCTGGGCATGGCGCAGCCTGGCCTGCGCTGCGAGGATCTGGCGCGCGTCCTTAACGGCACGCTGGCAAAGCACGGCTTTCACAAGGACAGCCGGGTCGGATATGCCATCGGGATGTCCTATCCCCCCGATTGGGGCGAGCGGACGATGTCCCTGCGCGCGGGCGATCGCACGGTATTACAGCCGGGCATGACGTTCCATTTCATGCCCGCGCTGTGGCTGGACGACGGCGGGATCGAGATCACAGAGCCGATCCTGATAACCGAAACCGGGGCAGAGCGTCTGACGACAACTCCACCCGGTCTGCTGGTCAAGCTTTAGTAAGCCCATGGACCGTGAAAGCCTTTGCCCTCGCGGTCCAGACGCTCGAGCCCGTGACGCCCGAAATAGTCGCGCTGGCCCTGCAGCATGTTCGCCGTGCCACGATGGGTGCGCATGGTGTAGAAATACGCCAACCCAGACAACAGCGCCTGCACGGCCAACCCGTGCAGCGCGGCCTGTGCGACGACCATGCGCAGCGCCGTGGGTCGCCTTAAGATTGTCCGTGAAAGTCTTGGCAAACATCAGATTTTGTCTGGGTTCTGCGTCAACGCCATATCGTCCAGCATGACGGACAGGATGATACAACCCGCGCGCCAACCTTTGGCGATTTTGGGCAGGGATAGCTTCCAGCCAAACTGCTCGGACGCGGCGCTAATCATTTTGAAACCCTGCACTTAGCAGATGATCTTGCCTGCTATTAGCGCCTGCTCCAACTGATCCACGCTCAGCGCGTCGTTCAGAGGTCACGGCGCGGCACCGAACAGATCCTCGGCAGTCTTGCGCAGATCGTGGGCGGCGAACAGGTTGCGGGCGGCGACGGCGGCCTTGATGGCCAGGACAGGGGCACCAAGGTGCTGAGCCTCGATCGCGGTCCAGCGGCCTGTGCCTTTTGGCCTGCGGCATCGGTGATGATGTAAAGCAGCGGGCGGCCGGTATCGGTATCTTTGGCCTCGGCCACGCGGACTGAAATCTCGATCAGGTTAGACGCCAGCGGACCGGTATTTCAGCGATCAACGCCGGCGGCGATGGCGCTGGCAGAGCTGTCACGCAAGATGCCATAGACCTCCGCAATCATTTGCATATCGGCGTATTCGGTGCCGTTGTGGACGGCCTCGACGAATTGGCCTGCGCCTTCTTCACTCATCCATGTGGGGTAGGGGGTGCAGGCTGGCGACGAAGCCTTCCAGTGCTTCCGTGGCTGTGATGCGTGCCGCCAGATCGCCTGAGGTGGCCTTGAGATCCTGCGTAACCTGCACCATGCGATTGAACACAGCAATGTCGAATCCGTTGTCAGCGATGTTCAGCGCAAGCGCCGCGCCCATCGTTCCAACGCCCAAAAGGCCGATTTCGCTCTTGCTCATGTTCCGCTCCATTTCAGTGTTGGCGAAGGTCTGGCGCGGGCGTTAGCCGGAAACAACATCGCCCAAGGGTTGCCCCCGCCGGGCAGCTGCATAAGGTGCAGTTCCACGGCAGTCAGAGGGCCCTCATGACCAATCCCGCAATTAACGTAGCGCAGCTGCAGACGCAGATTGGACAGCAGGTCGGTGTGTCCGGTTGGCACCGGATTGATCAGGCGATGATCGACGCCTTCGCGGACCTGACGCAGGACCATCAATTCATTCATACGGACCCGGTGCGCGCGGCGACGACGCCCTTTGGCGGCACTGTGGCGCATGGCTTTTTGACGCTATCGTTACTTAGCGTCATGGCCGAACAGGCGCTGCCACCGCTTGCCGAACTGCGCCTCAGCATCAATTATGGCTTCGACAGGGTCCGGTTCATCGCACCGGTGCCAGCGGGCAGCGATGTGCAGGGGCACCTGCGGTTGCAGGCGATCGACACGGATACGCCGGGGCAGGTAAGGCTAACTTGGGATGTTCAGGTCATGATCCGAGGGCAAGAGATACCGGCGCTGGCGGCGCAGTGGATTCATCTGCACCTAATCGACGAGGCAGAGGGCGAGGCAGAGAAATATCGTCGAAAGCCAAACGGATGGAGCACATAATGGATTTAGGTATCAGCTACCGCGTCGCGCCTTTGATCGACGCAGTCAAAGAAATGATCGCGACGCAGATCGCACCGATCGAGGCGGAGTTCGCGGCCGAGGTCGGCCAGCACCCGGACGGGCGCTTTGCCCTGACAGACCGGCAAATCGCGATCATGGACGACCTAAAACAGACCGCGCGGGTTCGTGGCCTTTGGAATTTCTGGCTGACGAATAGTGACGGCGGCTATGGGCTGACGACCGTCGAGTACGCCTATCTGGCAGAAGAGATGGGCAAATCCATTCTGGCGGCAGAAGTGTTCAATTGTAGCGCCCCCGACACCGGCAACATGGAGGTTCTGGAGCGCTATGGCAGCGCCGCGCACAAGGCGCGCTGGCTGACACCGCTGCTGGCCGGAGAAATCCGGTCCGCATATGCGATGACAGAGCCGGATGTGGCGTCGTCCGACGCCACAAACATCGCGCTGCAGGCGGTGCGGGATGGCGATGACTATGTCCTGAACGGCGAGAAATGGTGGATTTCCGGCGCGGGCGATCCGCGCTGCAAGCTGGTAATCGTCATGGCGCAGACCGATCCGGAGGCGGCCAAGCACCAACGCCATTCGATGTTCCTGATGGACATGGACACGCCGGGACTACAAATTTTGCGGTCAATGCAAGTGTTTGGCCACGACGACGCGCCGCACGGGCATATGCACTTAGAATTCGAGGACGTACGCGTCCCAGCGGATCAGATGGTGCTGGGGCAGGGACGCGGGTTTGAGGTCGCACAGGGCCGCCTTGGGCCGGGTCGCATTCACCACTGCATGCGGGCCATTGGGCAGGCTGAAAAGGCGCTGGATTTGCTGTGCAACCGCGCTGTGTCCCGCTGCGCCTTTGGCAAGCCGCTGGCGGAGCTGGGCGCTAATTTCGACATCATCGCCGACGCCCGCATCCAGATCGAGGCGACGCGGCTGCTGTGCCTAAAAGCCGCCTGGATGATGGACACCGCCGGCACCTGCGTAGCGCAGCCTTGGATCAGTATGATCAAGGTCGCGGCCCCACTGATGGCCCTGCGCGTGGTGGACGAGGCGATGCAGATTCACGGTGGCATGGGGGTATCGCAGGATACGCCGCTGGCGTGGATGTGGATGCAACTGCGCACACTGCGCTTTGCCGATGGACCCGATGCCGTCCACCGCCGCCAGGTCGCGCGGGCAGAGCTGAAGAAATATACAAAGGAAGACAAATAGATGGCAGACGATATTGATGTTGCCGCAGTCGCCGCTTGGGTCGATGGCCGTCTGCTGGGGCTGGACGGCGTTGTCGCAGTGCACCGCTTTCAGGTCGGGCAGTCAAACCCGACATTCCGGCTTAATACCGAGGCTGGGTCCTATGTGCTGCGGCGCAAACCGGGCGGCGTCTTACTGAAATCGGCCCATGCAGTCGAACGCGAGTTTGCCGTGCAAAAGGCGCTGTGGGACACCAGCGTTCCTGTGCCGCAGATGCGCCTGCTGTGCGAGGATGACAGCGTCATTGGCGCGCCGTTTTACCTGATGGATCATGTGGATGGCCGGAGCTTTGACGATCCGCGTTTGCCGGATCAAACTCCTCAAGACCGCACTGCGATCATCGATTCCATGAACGCCACTCTGGCGGCGATCCACGACGTCGATCTGGCAGCCGTGGGGCTGTCCGATTATGGTCCCGGCGGCGATTATTATGCACGGCAAATCGGGCGCTGGGTCAAGCAATACCGCGCCAGCACCACGGAAACAATCATGGCAATGGAGGACTTGATTGCTTGGCTAGAAGCGAACACGCCCGCCGACGACGGCCGCCGCACGCTGGTGCACGGCGATTACCGCATCGACAATCTGCTTTTCGCCAAAGGCAGCACCGATGTTGTCGCCGTGCTGGACTGGGAGCTGTCGACGCTGGGCCATCCCTTTGCCGATCTGGCTGCCGTGATCATGCAGTGGCGGATGCCGCCGGGGCCCGATGGGCGCGGGTTGGCGGGCGTTGACCGCGCCGCCGCTGGCCTGCCATCGGATGCCGATTTCATCGCTGCTTATTGCAGACGGCGTCATTTGGACGGGATCGAGGGCTTTGGCTTTTATCTGGCCTTTTGCTTCTTTCGCATGGGTGCGATCCTGCAAGGGGTCAAGAAACGCGGGATGGAAGGCAATGCCTCCAACCCGGAAAAGGCGGCGAAACTGGGGGCTTATGTGCCGCTCTTCGCGGAGCAGGGATTGAAGGCGGCGCAGGAAGAATGATGACACCAACCCAAGACAACCTTGATCCCGCCCTGGTCGAGGACAGCTATCCGATGCAGACGCTGATCGGCATGACAATGACCCATTGGACCGATGGGATTTCACGCTTTCGCCTGCCACTGCGGCCTGAATTGATGAACCGCTATGGCATACCGCACGGCGGGCTTTATGCGGTCATTCTGGACACGATTATGGGCTATGCCGGGTCCTATACCGGCGATCCCGCGCGCAAGCAGATGGTCATGACCCTGACGATGACGACCAACTTTCTGGCGCGGCCCGCCGGTCAGGTCCTGATCGGTGAAGGTCGCCGCGTTGGCGGTGGAAAATCCACGTTTTTCACCGAAGGCACAGTGACGGACGAGCTGGGCACCGTGGTCGCAACCGGGTCCGGCACGTTCCGATACCGGCGCGGCACGGGCATTTAGGAACAGGGCGCAGGCATAGCCACGCAGACAAAGGCCGATCTGTCCGGCAGCAAGGCGCGCAACGGGTCAGGGTCCGTGCTGGGGGCGATTGTGCTAGCCGGTGGATTCGGAGCACATATCGCCTCAATCCTATTACGCCAGCCCCTTGCGGCGGACCTGAGCGCCGCGCTGATCTTGTGCTTTATCGCAGTCAACCTGCGGCGCGTATTGTGCAGCTGTTTGCCGCGATCTCTGTGCTGCTTGCGTTGGCGGGCTGGATCACGGGATTATCACATTGGCCGATCTGGGCGTTGCTGCGGGGCGGGTCGCGTTCCTGACCTCGATCCTTGTGGCGTTAATCTTTTTGAGGCTGGTGGCGCGGCATGACGCGGCCTTGGCCTACTGACAGAGATGACTCTGACCTGACAGCGCCGGATGGAGGCTGCGAGCGGCGTCAGCACCGCCGTGCATGACGTCCGAGAGCGACGCGTCGTGACGGCAATCGTGCGCGGCTTTGCCACGATTGCCTTTTGGTCGCCGTTTGGAAACGCGCTGAGTACCTTGCTGCTGATCCTAACCGATCTGCATTGGGCGGACGCGGACCCGTGGGGCGTAACTTTTTTTCCTTGGCATAGGGGTCGCAATGGATGTGATGGAGCGTTGGATGTATCCGATTTTTCCCCAGCCCATCGTGCTGCCGCCAGCGCCCGGGGATGCCGAGGGCCTGTGGATGGTTTTTGCGCATCTGGTCGGGCTGGGTTTGCTGGTCGTTGGCGGTGATCTGATCCTGCCATTATCGTTCCAAGAGGTGCTGGTCACAGTCGTGCCAATCTATGCGCTAATCTGGGCACTGGCCCGGTTTGGCCCCATTAGCCCAAGACGGCTGCGGGACGATTTCATCATTAATTCAGCTCGTTACGTCAAAGAAGTCGGTGGTTTCGCACTTGCAGGCCTTATCGGCGCGCTGTTGGTCGCCATGGTGCCGCAAGATGCGCGGGACCCGGTCCTGTTGGCCATCGTGGATTTAGGTGGGCCGGTCGCGCTGGTGCTGGCGCTTGCCTGGGCGACGCTGGGTCTGGCAATGGTCGGGTTTCATCCGGTCATCAGAGTCATGATCCTGGCAGACTTCATGGCCCGTACGCCGCGCTGATATCTCAGCAGGCGACGCTGCTAGCGCTGTGACGGGCTGGACGTTGACCGCGTGCCTTACGCCGCTCGCGACCACGGCGAGCTATGTAGGCGCGATCCTGAACCGCAGCCCGCCGACCGTCAGCCTAAGATGGCGTTGGGTCTTTGGCGTTGTGGGGCCGATCACGTTTTCAGCGGTTCTGGTCGCAGTGGTGAAGTTTGGGTAGTTCTGATTGGGATCAGGCATGCTGCAGCCATCTTTTCTGCGCAAAGCGCGACTGTCACCAAGTGCTAACGACAGCGAGTCAAGGCACGTCTGGCGGATCACTTTGGATTGACAGGCCGCAAAGCTAAAGCGCTTTTATGGCTTACCAGCGGCACGACCAACCGTACCTTTGCCACGGCCATGGTGGACCGTTTTCTCAATTTATGGTTCTCATTTTGATGCCCGTTTTCCCGGCCTCGACAGTCCATGTCAGCGCCGACACGGCACCCCGCGAACCCGGTTGAGTATAGTGGTCGCAAGTCCTTCTGAGATGTCCATCCGGCTTGCCAGATAGTTGGCCGTCAGATTCGCCACGGGTCGCCGGATCGATCAGCCGGTTGCTGTTGGCTGCGGACAGGCCGGGGGTGTCGTCCGTGGTGGTGAAGGTGAATTCATCCGGCAGGAACCGACCGCCGCCCGGGTTGGTTGCGCGGCCCCGTCGCCGGCTTCAAGGACAAAGGCTGCGCGCAGCACGCTCGCGAACAGGAATAGCCATCCACCCAAGTGTTGGTCTGGCCGAGCAGAGAGTTATCGAGACCGCTCATCCAGACTGGGACGCCCGGTATCACGGAATCGGTCGGGGTCTCGACCACGCGGCCAAACAACCGGTTGGTGTCGTTGCGCACGACATCGGCGAAGCGGATGCCCGGCACGTTGCGACAGGATCCGCTATCGCAGTTTCATCAATTCATCCCAGAAAGCTTCTGTTGACGTGCTCCATCCCAGGCACTTTCTGGGTGTGCCGTTCAAGCGGTCGCAAATCGCCTTTATGTCGTGATTTGAGAGCGCGGCCACGGGCGCATCGCGTGGTAAATACCTGCGGGCACGCTTGTTCAGGTTTTCAACAGAACCCTTTTGCCAAAGCTCTTGGGGATCGCAGAACCATGCTTCTGTTCCAATGCCTGGCTTGAGCTTGGTCCAGTTCCGGAATTTGATCCCGCGGTCGAAGATGATAGATTTGCGGGCGGGTTGGGGCAGGGGTTCCATGACGCCCATAAGCCGGTTCATAAGGTGCGTGGTGCTCCGGTAGTTGCTCGATCACAGCATCTCGCCGCTCCACAAACCGCACCAACTTGCGGTGCCGCGCGCGACGTTCGACTGCAGATTTTTATGCGTTCATCCCATAGCAGCCATTCAGCTTCGGTAGCTCTTCGTCGACAAATCTGTTCCGATTAATTTCGCGAAACACAGTCGAACGATGTCTGCCGATCTCAGCCGCAATCTTGTCTACCTACATCTTAGCGTTCAACATTTCCTCGATCGTACGTCGTTCGCGCAAATCTAACTCTGTGTGGGCCATCTTCCGTTCTTCTTGCTTTACAGCAAGATAGGGGACTTGTCGCAACCCAGACTAGAATGTGCCGCGCTTACAAGCATTAAGCGTATAATCAGTATTATGTAATATAAAGGCAGCCTGCAGCGCAATTACCTCCCGCATTGATCGACGCCATACTCATCAGCAAGGATCGTTAAATTGCCAACCGTAACGTTGTCTGATCTTTTCCCCCAAAGTCTGAAAAGATTTACGTTGCATGACATGGCGCAAGCCAGCCTTCCGACCTCGTTCTGTCTTTCAGTTTGACCGCGATGTATTATGAAAGGCGCAGGCATCCTGACATCAGACTTTGACATAGCATATGACAAGTGGACCGTGGGCATCATCGGCTTTTGCATCTTTGGCAGCACCGTCGCGAACGAGCTGAGGAGCTGAGGAGCTGAGGAGCTGAGGAGCTTTGGCAACCACATCATCTTGGGCTAAAACACACCCTGACGCTTGACTCGATTCCATTTCTTCTCGTCAAAAATATCACGTGGGTCCGTGGGCAAAGCCCCCGGCGGATCGGTTTGCGCAGCAAATCGTTCTCAACACCCCACACATCCCCCCATCACATACAAAAAGGCGCCCCGGACATCATCCAGCGCGCCTTTTATTTTCATTTCGCTTAAAGAGCTTAGCCCTTTAGCTTAGCAACCTCAGCTGCAAAGTCTTCTTTTTCGACTTCGATGCCTTCGCCGACTTCCAGACGCACAAAGCCGGTGATCTTGATACCAGCTTCTTCAGCGGCTTTCTCGACCGTCAAATCGGGGTTCACGACGAACGCCTGCCCCATCAGGGTGGATTCGGCCAAGAACTTGGCCATACGGCCAACGATCATCTTTTCGATCACGGCTTCCGGCTTGCCGGACTCGCGGGCGATGTCCATTTGCACGGACTTTTCTTTCTCGACCATGGCCGGGTCCAGATCTGCTTCGCTCAAGGCGGCGGGGTTGGCCGCTGCGATGTGCATAGCAACCTGACGCGCGAACGCTTCGTTGTCGCCGTCAAAGCCAACCAACACGCCGATGCTGCCCATGCCGGGTGCAACAGAATTGTGGACGTAGGACACGACATTGGACGCATTGATCGTGGCCATGCGGCGCACGGACATGTTCTCGCCAATGATGGCGATCGCGTCGGTCACAGTCTGTTCGATGGTCTTGCCATCGACGGACGCGGCCTTCAGCTCTTCGACCGTGTTCACGCCGACGGCTGCGGTTGCGATCTTGCCGACCATCGCCTGGAAGTCAGAGTTCTTACCGACAAAGTCGGTTTCTGAGTTCACTTCGACAGCGATGCCCTTGCCGCCTTCGGTTGCCACGGCAACAAGGCCTTCAGCAGCGGTGCGGCCAGACTTCTTGGCGGCTTTGGCCAGACCCTTGGTGCGCAGCCAATCGACTGCTGCTTCCATGTCGCCGTCGGTTTCGATCAGGGCCTTTTTGGCGTCCATCATGCCTGCGCCGGTGGATTCGCGTAGTTCTTTAACCATTTGAGCGGTGATTGCCATGTTCACTCTCCTAAACAGGGGTAATTCATTTGAAATGGGCAGAGGCCTGCGGCCCCTGCCCTATGTTGTCGTCGCGGCGTGTGGCGCTTAAGCGTCAGCGGCGGCAGTTTCCTGGCCAGCAGCGCCAGCAGCTTCTTCTTCAGCCATCAGCACTTCCATGGCACCCATGTCGACGCCTGCTGCACCCAGCTGGGCACTCATTCCGTCAAGGGCAGCGCGGGCAGCCAGATCGCAATACAGCTGGATCGCGCGAGCTGCGTCGTCGTTGCCGGGGATGACATAGTCAACGCCCTTGGGCGAGCAGTTTGTATCGACGACGGCGACAACGGGGATGCCCAGCTTCTGTGCTTCCAGAATGGCCAGGTCTTCCTTGTTTACGTCGATGACGAAGATCAGGTCGGGAACGCCGCCCATTTCGCGTATACCGCCGAGTGAGGCAGTCAGTTTGCCCTGCTCACGCTCCATGCCAAGACGTTCTTTCTTGGTCAGGCCAGCAAAGCCGTTCTCGGAGGCTTCGTCGATCTGCTTCAGACGGTTGATCGACTGGGACACGGTCTGCCAGTTGGTCAGCGTACCGCCGAGCCAGCGGTGGTTCATGTAGAATTGAGCCGACTTTTCAGCAGCGTCCTTGATCGGTGCCTGCGCCTGGCGCTTGGTACCGACGAACAGAATGCGGCCGCCCTTGGCGACAGTGTCACGGATCAGTTGCAGTGCCTGCTCCAGCATTGGAACGGTCTGCGTCAAGTCCATGATGTGGATGCCGTTACGCGAACCGTAGATGTATTCACCCATCTTGGGGTTCCAGCGTGCGGTCTGGTGGCCGAAGTGAACGCCAGCTTCAAGCAGCTGACGCATGGAGAACTCGGGAAGAGCCATGGTCTTATCCTTTTCCGGTTTAGCCTCAGCGGGGGTATCAGACCGAATGGTCCAACCGGTGGATGGTGCGGGATTTCTCCCCGAATCACCCGCCCCCGCCTGCGGGATACGTGATCGTCCTATAAAAGCTGACGCGCAGGGTTGCAAGTCAGTCTTACAGGAACACGCGCTCGAACACCCAATAGACTGCGACCAGCGCAATAAGCACGGATGCGGGCATCGCAACCATGTTGCTATAGGTGTCGTATTGGCCAACATTCACGGCTGCCCCCGACAGGCCCAGCATGACGGCGATGATCGCCAGCAGCGGGAACAGATCGCCCAGCAGGTCCGGTGCCCAGATTGACAGTGGCACGGCAATCGCCAGTACCGCCGCCGCCGCCACAAGGTACAGCGCCGCCGCCAAGCCGCTGCGGTTGCCTTTTTCGCTGTATTCGCGGGCCATGTAGACGCAAAGGTATGCGACCGCGATCACGCATATCTGGCCGATTTCCACGCCGATGTTAAAGCCGATCAGCGCTGGGACAAAGTTCGCCTCTGGCAGGCCGAACTGCGCAAGGACGGAGGCAAAGCCAAGGCCGTGCAGCAGGCCAAAGACAAAGATGATGAAGTGGCGCCACGGCGATAGGCGGCGCATAAAGATATTCTCGACCGCGACATAGGCGATGGACAGGGCGATCAGCGGCTCAACGATGCTCGCTGGCACAGTGACATAGCCAAGGGCGGCCAACGCCAGCGTGATCGTATGGGCCAGCGTAAAGGTGGACACTTGCCACAGTAGCGGACGCAGATGCGAGGACAGGAGAAACAGGCCAAGCACGAACAGGATATGATCGACGCCCAACGGGACGATGTGATCAAAGCCCGTCGGCACATAGCTAAAGAACGTCCCCGCAGCGCCAAGGGCATTGCCGCCGGTCAGCGCAATGGGGGTCGACATCTCTCCGGCCTCTAGAAAGCCATCATAGGGATTTTCGACTTCCATCTGGCGGACGACAAGGCTGCCATAGGGGCGAATCCAGCCGATTTGCACGGTCTCTGCCCCCTCTGGCAGCGGTGCGGTAAACTGGATGTCGGACAGGCGCGCAATACTCGCGTCGCCAACTTCTGCCGCCTGCACTTTAGTCAGGGTGACGGGCATGCTCTGGTCGCCGACCTGAATAGTGATATTCTTGGCCATGTCGGGCCAGAAATCGCGCAATTGCGCATCCAGTTGATCGGCAGGCAAGGCGCGCAGCTCGTCATAGCTGGCGGCCTGCGCAGATTCAGCGGTGTCGGCCACATCGGCCTGATTGATCCCGGCCAGAAAGCTTTCGATATTCAGACGCATATCAAACACCAGCGTCGATCCGTCCTGCGTCATGTCGGTGATCGACGGCAGCACCTCGTGTGCGCGGGCCGGTGACACCAGCGTGAGCAGCACAAGGGCAAAGCTTGACAATACCTGAAGAAGCCACACCCTGCCTTTAACCCAAAAGGAACTTATCATGCGTCGTCTTACCTTATTACTGGCCATTCTGGCTTCGCCTGTCAGCGCACATGAATACTGGATCCAGCCGCTGGACTATACTGTTGCGCCGGACGCTACTTTGATGGCCCAAATTGTCAATGGATCGGATTATACAGGGCAGAATTTGCCCTATCTGCCGCAACGTTTTGTGCGTTTTGATGATGTGGTCGGCGGACAGGTCAGCCCTGTCGCAGGGCGCACCGGCGATGTGCCCGCCGTGCAAATGGCGAACCCAAAGGAAGGGCTGAACGTGCTGGTCTATCAGGCTCGCAACGCGACCGTCGACTACAAGGACTGGGACACCTTTGTGCGGTTCACCGAACATAAGGACCTGAAGGGCATCATCGAAGCGCACAGCGTCCGTGGCTTTACCCAAGAAGCCTTCAAGGAAATTTACTCGCGCTATTCCAAGTCGCTGGTCGCCGTCGGCAATGGCGCTGGCAAGGACAGCCGTACCGGGCTCGAGACTGAAATCGTCGCCCTGACCAACCCCTATACCGACGATGTATCGGGCGGCATGCGGTTCCAACTATGGTACGGGAATGCCCCCCGCGCCAACGTCCGTTTCGAGGTATATGACCGCGCGCCAGACGGCACTGTAACCCAGACGTTCCTGAAAACCGACGCGCAGGGCATGGTCACGGTCCCCGCCAAGCCCGGCTATTCTTATATGGCCGATGCCGTCGTGATCCGCGAACCCGCCAAGGCGCTGGCAGACGAAAGCGGCGCACTGTGGGAAACGCTTTGGGCGAACATGACCTGGGCCATTCCGGGGTGATCGCCCTGCCCTACAAACGCGCCCCTTTGGCGGGCTGACTTGGCTTGCGCCCGGCGTTACACCGGGCGACAAGGGCTGAATGAATCAGACACCTGACATCTTATGCATCGGGTCGGTCCTGTGGGACGTGATCGGGCGCACCGCGAGCCACATGCGGACCGGGTCCGATGTGCCAGGACGCATCACGCGCCTGCCCGGCGGCGTGGCCATGAATATCGCCATGACGCTGAAACGCTTTGGCCTGCAGCCCGCGTTACTGACCGTCATTGGCCGCGACACCGAAGGTGACGAGCTGATCGCCGAATCCCAAGGGATGGGGCTGAACTGCGATTTTCTGTATCTTTCCGATGACTTACCGACCGATATTTACATGGCGATCGAGGCTGCGAACGGGTTGATCGCCGCCATCGCCGACGCCCACTCGCTTGAGGCCGCTGGCGACAAGATCCTGCGCGCACTGGCCGATGGCCGCCTTGGCACAGCAGAGGCACCTTATAACGGGCTGATCGCGCTGGACGGCAACCTGACCGACGATCTGCTGCGTACCATCGCCGCATCGCCGCTGTTCGCCGCCGCCGATTTGCGCGTGGCCCCGGCGTCGCCCGGCAAGGCAGAGCGTCTGCTCGCCCTGCTGGGTCATCCGTCCGCCACGCTTTACGTGAACCTCGAAGAAGCCGGCCTGCTGTGCCAGACCCATTTTGAAGATAGTGCCGCCGCCTGCGCCGCCTTGCTGGGGCGCGGTGCGCACCGCGCGCTGGTCACCGACGGCGGGCGCGCCGCGTCCGAAGGCACTGCCGGTGATGTGATCACAGCAAACCCGCCCGCCGTCCTTGTCACCCGCGTCACAGGCGCTGGTGACACCTTCATGGCCGCGCATATCGCGTCCGAACGGCAAGGCCTTGACCGGCCTGCCGCCCTTGCCCGCGCGCTTGATACCGCAGCAAACTATGTTTCCGGAGAGACCCCCCTATGATCCCCATGACCTTCAGCGCCGAAGTGCAAAAAGCCCGCGACTCCGGCACCGCCATCGTCGCCCTTGAAAGCACGATCATCACCCATGGCATGCCCTATCCCCAGAACGTGGAAACCGCGCGTCTGGTGGAACAGGACGTGCGCGATTCAGGCGCAACGCCAGCGACCATCGCCGTGATCGACGGCACGCTGCACATCGGCCTGGAAGACGACACGCTGACCGCACTTGGTCAGGCTGAACACGTCGCCAAACTGTCCCGCGCCGATATAGCCGCCTGCATCGCCATCGGCGGCACCGGGGCAACCACGGTCGCGGCGACGATGATCGCGGCGCATCTGGCAGGCATCGCCGTCTTTGCAACAGGCGGCATCGGCGGCGTCCACCGCGGGGCAGAGCTGTCGTTCGACATCAGCGCCGACCTGCAAGAGCTGGCGCAGACGCCGGTGACGGTTGTGGCGGCGGGCGCAAAGGCGATCCTTGACCTGAACAAGACCTACGAAGTCCTTGAAACTCTTGGCGTTCCCGTCATCGCTTATGGTCAAGATACCCTGCCCGCGTTCTGGTCGCGCACATCCCACATGAACGCACCGCTGCGCATGGACACCGCCCGCGATATCGCCACGGCGCAGATCGTGCGCAACATCATGGGCCTGCCCGGCGGCCAGCTGGTATGCAACCCGATCCCGGCGGCGGATGAAATCCTCGCTGAAGACCTCGCTCCGATCATCGATCAGGCACTCGCCGACGCCGCAGCCCAAGGGATCAGCGCCAAGGCAGTCACGCCCTTCCTGCTGGACCGGATATTTACACTGACCGAGGGGCGGTCCCTGACGTCGAACATCGCCTTGGTGCGTAACAATGCGCGTCTGGCTGCAGCTATCGCCCGCGAAATGGGCAGCGCCGCAGCATGATACAGCAGGCCGCCCTGCCCGCTTGCCGTGCGCGGCGGCCCTGCCTATCTCTGGTTGAAGAATTGACGGATTAAAGCATGAGCCCGGATCACCACCCAGACGACGGCAAGCGCCCGCACCGCCCCGGCATGATCAGCCGGTTGCGCGGCAATTTTCTGGCGGGGCTGATCATCGTCGCCCCAATCGGGCTGACATTCTGGCTGATTTATACGGTCGTAGGCTGGATTGATGGTTGGGTCTGGCCCTTTGTGCCGAGCCGCTGGCACCCAGACATGCTGATCAACCACTGGTTCGGCACCGACGGCACAAGCCCCATCGCGGTGAATGTGCGCGGCATCGGCGTCGTTGTGTTTTTGGTCTTTACCGTAGTCGTCGGTTGGCTGGGCAAGGGCTTCATAGGGCGGGCCGTGATCCGATTTGGCGAACGGCTGGTTGACCGCACCCCGGTTGTGCGTAGCATCTATAGCGGCGTCAAACAGATCGCCGAGACCGTCTTTAGCCAGCGCGACACGTCCTTCGATCATGCCTGCCTTGTGGAATACCCGCGCAAGGGGATCTGGGCAATCGCCTTCATCTCGACCGCAGCGAAGGGCGAAATCGCCATTAAACTGCCCGGAGAAGGCGAGATCGCGACGGTCTTTCTGCCGACCACACCTAACCCGACATCGGGCTTCCTGCTGTTCCTGCCCCGGTCAGAGGTCATCATTCTGGACATGAGCGTCGAGGACGCAGCCAAGCTCGTCATCTCGGCGGGGCTTGTCTATCCGAACCCGAAAGATCCTCAATTGCCCCCCGTGACCGTGTGATCGGCACAGCCGCCCTGACGGGCTTTGTCACAGGGTTCTCCCTAATCCTGGCGATTGGTGCGCAAAATGCATTTGTCCTGCGCCAAGGCTTGGCACGGGCGCATGTCTTCTGGCTTTGCCTGTTCTGCGCCGCATCCGACGCAGCGCTGATTGCCGCTGGCGTGTTGGGCTTGGGCGCGATGGTTGCCCTGTTCCCGTCGCTGCCGAAGATAATGGCCTATACCGGCGCGGCTTTTCTCGCAGCCTATGGGTTGCAACGCCTGATCGCCGCATGGCAAGGAGACTACGATCTGCAATTAACGTGTAAAACAAAAGAGTTACGGACTACTCTTGCTAGAGCAGCGGCGTTCACATGGCTGAACCCGCATGTTTATTTGGACACACTGGGACTGGTTGGCGCGGTGTCCACCGATTTTCACGGGGCCACGTTAAAATGGGCCTTTGGCACCGGCGCGGTGGCGGCGTCTTTTGTCTTCTTCTTCTCGCTCGGCTACGGTGCGCGGCTGCTGGGGCCGATCATGCAATCGGCCCACGCATGGCGCGGGCTGGATACCGGCATTGGGCTGGTCATGTGGGCGCTGGCGATCAAGCTGATCATCTGAACAACGCGTTCAGGTCCAACGTCTCTTTCTTGCCAGGGTCGCCCTTGTGGTCGCACAAAAAGCTGTCCATCGCGGCGCGGCCCGCGGATTTCAGCTGTTTGAGGATCACCGGCACCGGGATCGTCTTGGTCGCGACGTTCAGATTATTCATCAGCGCGTCGTCTTCAATAATGTGCAGCAAGACCCGCTACATCGTGCCAGGCTGCATGACACCAGTGTCCAGCAGATCGCGCACAAAGGCGATGGACCGCAATTCAGCCAGCAGCGACGCGTTAAAGCCGATTTCGTTGATCCAGTTGCTGATCGCTTCGGGGCTGCGCGGCAAAGTGTGGCGTATGATAGGATTGATGCCAACGATGACGACATCGTCTAGCAAGTCCCTGTCATACAAGGGAAACAGCTCCGGGTTGCCAGTATAACCGCCGTCCCAGAATGCCTCTAACTCTCCGGTCAGCGGATAGTGGATAATGGATAGTGGATTTCCACCGCCTGAAATAGTGTGGGTAAGCAGGAAGAGGCCATCAACGCCTCGTCGCTAATCTCTGTCACGGAAAAAACTCGGATGCGTCCGGTGCGCACATTCGCGGCCCCGACGAACAACTGCGGCCCCTTCGTGCTGCACACGTTGTCAAAGCTCATGTCAGCCCAGATGCTCGCCAAGGGATTGCGCAGCAACGGGCCTTAGAGTCTGATTCAAAACTAACTGAACCTTCTCAATTCCTTGCGAGATGCCGCGCCACGCGTCTGATGTGTGCGGTGAGGATCCAAGCCTCTGCGCTTGCGATGGACTTTTCCCAATCTTTCGACAGGCGGCGACATCGGTTCAGCCAGGCGAAGGTGCGCTCGACGACCCACCGCCGCGGCAGCACCTCAAAGCCCTCCGCGGTGTCAGAGCGTTTGACGATCTGGACGGTCCATCGGCCGAGGGCCTTTAGCGCGTCCCGCAGTTTGGGCCCTGCATACCCGCCATCCGCAAATACATGTC